>Ga0209121_10001025_pt1 | contig 29305 bp, 32 predicted proteins | sample Cruoilmetagenom3_FD_187292 | JGI IMG/M metagenome (GOLD analysis project Ga0209121, IMG submission 187292) | Oil polluted marine microbial communities from Coal Oil Point, Santa Barbara, California, USA - Sample 3 (SPAdes) (version 2) | ecosystem: Environmental > Aquatic > Marine > Oil seeps ...
ACTAAACCTGTCGAGCCTATTCGTCGGATGCCGGTGAGAACGCCTTGGTGCTCATTTCAACCAGCTTGCCAGCCTTGGTCTGATACTGATCCATCGCCTTTTGCAAAAACTGAGATTGGATGTGCTGCATCTCGGTCACGTTTTTGCAGTGTATGATTTCGTGCTGCACCTTCACGTCTTCCTTGATGCGGTCGGCCACGAAACTGACGACTTCTGCGCTCATATCACCCAGCGCCTCAAACCAGGCTGCACTCAGCCCGACCATATTGCCAAGCCCGGCTTCCTGCAGTTGAGTGATTGCATTCAGCGGCGCATCGCCTTGGCTGGCGGTGCCGGTTTGCGGTGTCTTTGCCATGATGTGTCCTCCTGTCAGTGATGGCTACAGCACAAAATACAGCGATACCGTGTGCGCCAATTGATTTTCATCAATGTCGGGTCGCTCGCCGGGGTCGATATGAAGCGGTGCAATAGTACCGGAGCAAAGGCGTGTCCCTTCCTTCAAAAGATAATGGTCTGACGGCTGATCAGGTGCTGGCGGCGCGCGCCGTTGCTGGCTGGAACGAACTTCCGGCCACCAAGACAATCGGGCCGCTGCGGGTCTTGCTCAGGCAATTTTCCAGCTTTCTGATCCTCATCCTGATTGTCGCCGCAGGCATTGCGGTTGCATTGGGGGAATTCATTGATGCCGTCACGATCGGCATGGTGGTTGTGCTGAACGCGGGCCTTGGGTTTGTCCAGGAATGGCGCGCTGAAACGGCGCTTGCCGCCCTGCGCGAATTGCTGTCGCCGCAGGCCTTGGTCATACGCGATGGGCAGGACCAGATCATTCCGGCCAGGGACATTGTTCCGGGCGATATTCTTGTTTTGGCACCGGGCGTAAAAATTGCGGCGGATGCGACACTGGTGACTGCCGCAGAACTGAAGGTTGATGAAAGCATCCTGACGGGAGAATCCCTTTCGATAGACAAGTCCGAAGCAGACCCAGAGGCCCTTGTTTACGCGGGCACCTCCGTGGTTGCAGGCCGTGCCGAGGCCTGTGTCACTGCGACAGGCATACATACCGAGTTTGGCAAGATCGCGGGCCTGACCGGCTCTGTCGGACCAAAGATCACCAATTTGCAAGTCAAGCTGGGACAACTGGCCTGGCAACTGGGTGGTGCGGCCCTTTTGGTGGCTGTGTCCGTCGCTGTAATGGGCATCGGTTTTGGCCGTGATCTGGTTGAGATGGTCATGACCGGCCTGTCGCTTTCGGTCGCCATGGTGCCCGAGGGGCTGCCTGCGGTTGTCACCATCACGCTGGCGCTCGGGGCCACGGCCATGGCCCGTCAAAAGGCACTGGCACGGCGCTTGCAGGCAGTTGAAACCCTGGGGGCCGCATCAGTCATTTGCACCGACAAGACCGGCACGTTGACCGAAAACAAGATGACAGCCACGCAGATCTGGACGGCCGACCAGACCTACGGCGTCACCGGCACCGGCTATGACCCTGCCGGCCATATTGAGGCAGATGGCACACGCATTCGCGCCGGTGACGATCCGGTATTGGCTGCCCTTCTTCAAACGGGCCTTTATTGCAACCACGCGCAGCTTCGCCGTCAGGGCGACAGTTGGGATATGACTGGCGCACCCACCGAAGGGGCGCTTGTCACGCTTGCCTACAAGGGATGGTGCGATCTTCCGGCGGAACGCGGCTTGCTGGCGGAAATTCCCTTTAGCAGCGCGCGCAAACGGATGAGCGTCCTCTACCAATCTGCGAGTGGTGAAAATGTGCTGGCCAAAGGCGCACCCGAGCAGGTTCTGGACATTTGCACCCGTATCATGACCCATCAAGGCACGCGGGAACTGAGCCCCGATGACATCGCCCTTATTGAGCAGGCCTATGTGACAATGGCCTCGCGCGGGCTGCGGGTGATTGCCTTGGCTCGGCGTTCAGTGGCAGATGCAAAGATCACCGAAGAGGCGCTGACCTTTCTGGGGTTGGTCGGATTGATTGACCCGCCTCGGCCAGAAGTACGCGATGCAATCGCTGCTGCAAAATCTGCGGGCATCAAGGTGATCATGATCACGGGCGACAGCCCCATTACAGCCGGGGCGATTGCCAATCAACTGTCGTTGAACGTGACAACCCGTCTGACCGGGGACCAGCTTGACGCGCTTGACGACACAGAACTGTCGGACCTGTTGAAAACCGAAATCCTGTTTGCCCGCACCAAGCCGGAACAGAAGATGCGGATCGTGTCCGCCCTTCAGGCCCAACATCAGATCGTGGCCATGACGGGCGACGGGGTGAATGACGCCCCTGCCCTGAAACAGGCCGACATTGGCGTGTCGATGGGGATACGCGGGACGGACGTGGCGCGTGATGCGTCAGATCTGGTTCTGCTTGATGATAATTTTGCGACCATCCTGCGCGCGATTGGCGAGGGCCGCCGCCAGTTTGCCAATGTGCGCAAGTTTGTCCGCTACCTGCTGTCGTCCAATGCAGGCGAGGTTATCGCGCTGGTCGTCAATATCGCCATTGGCGGCCCGCTGATCTTTCTGGCGACGCAGATCCTGTGGATGAACCTTGTCACGGATGGTGTCACCGCCGTCGCGCTTGGTCTGGAGAAATCTGAGCCCGATCAGATGCAGCACCCGCCGCGCAACAAATTCACACCAATTCTGGGCCTTAGCGGGGTGGCAACGATCATCCTGCTTGGGCTGTACACGGGCCTATCCAGCCTTTGGATATTCTTTCAACTGTTAGATCAGGGGGTGGAGCTGGCCCGCACCACCGCCTTTACCGCCATGGTGGTGTTTGAAAAGATGAGCGTCTTTGCGTTTAGGTCCCTGCGCCTGTCGGGTTGGCGTATCGGCTGGTTCAGCAACCCGTTTTTGCTGCTGGCACTGGTGCTGACCATCGGCGCGCAGGTGCTGGCCATCTATTGGCCACCCTTGCAGGCCATGCTGCACACCGTCCCGATTGGCCTGGCCGAATGGCAGTGGATTGCGCTCTTTTCGCTGCCCATCCTGATTGTACCGGAAGTGCTGAAAGTGGGCTTTGCTCAGCGTACAAAATAGTAGGCCGCAAGGCTGGCCAGAAATGTCAGCAAGACAAGGATTGAATCCAGACCAAAGGTGCCAAATTTGGGTTTACGCCTGACAATCAGCCCAGTCAGATAGATCGACGTCACTGCAATACCAAAGCCCAGAGCAAGCGTGACCGTGCGCGAGGCCCCTTGCAAAATAGGCCCACCACGAAACAGTATATCCGCGGGGAACACCAGCACCAGCATAATCAGATTGCTGCCGAAGATGTTGGAAATGGCCATCGTATAGGCCCCGATGCGCACGGCAGTGATGCTTGTGGTCAGCTCGGGCAGAGACGTGGCAGCAGCGAGCAAGGTGACGCCAACAAAGCTGGTGCCAAGCCCGGATTGCACCGCGATGCGTTGGGAAAAAATGATCAGCAAAAGGCCAAAGACAAGGATCGCGGCACAGGCAAACACCACCTGCCATATCAGAGAGGTATTGCTTGTTTGCGCCAAACCCGAAGGTGCTGGAAACGGCAGAGGTTCCGGGTCTGGCAGATCAACCGGCACCCAATCGCTGGAACCGTCATAGCGCCGCAACAGCCAGATTGCTCCGGCATAGGTCACGGCGATCAACACGCTGCCGATGCCCACCTGGAAAACCACCAGGGTTTCGCCAAGGCCCACGATGATCAGCGCAATCGACAAGAGCAGGACCAGCAGCGTGGCCTCAAGCGCGTGATTGGCCTTGCGTGGATAGCTGGTGATGGAGCGTGTTGCCCAGAAATCGGACATCGCCAGAATTGCCGTTTGCAGGGCGATCCCCCCAAAGAGGTTGTTCAGCACCAGATCACGCACCTGGCTGACAGCAGCACTCAGCGTGGTGGCGACCTCTGGCAGGGATGTGGCCAGCGATAACAACAGCAGCCCCACAAGGGATTTTGCCAGTTTGTAGCGATCCGCCAAAGTGTCAGCCAGATAGGCCAGCCGCGCCCCTGAAAACCAGATCACAGCGGCGCAGATGCCAAAGCAAAACAGGCTGAGCGGCAGGGGTGTGACGGGAATAGCCATGTCACTGCGATACCAAATTTACGCCCCGGTACCTTGATCTTGCTCAATGCGAGATCAAACCACATCAGGCAGATTGTGGCCATGGATAAGGATCATGGCCACAGCCCAACCGAAGTTTCACAGCGCCTGTCATCGGGTGCCGACGGGACATACCTCAAGGATATGATCTATGGCGGCGTTGATGGTGCCATCACCACATTCGCGATTGTTGCAGGTGTCGAAGGGGCCGGATTGCCGCATTCTGTCATTGTGGCCTTGGGTATTGCCAACATTCTGGCGGATGGGTTTTCTATGGCAGCCAGCAACTATTCGGGCACCAAGGCCGAGCTCGATGACCGCAGACGCATTATCCAGATCGAAGAACGCCACATTCAGCACCACCGCGACGGCGAGTTGGAAGAGCTGCGCCAGATCCTTGCGTTGCGCGGATTGTCCGGTGCCGTTCTGAATCAGGCCACCGATGAGATTTCGCAAAACAAGGACAAGTGGATTGCCCTTATGCTGACCGATGAATATGGGCTGACCAAGGACGAGCCCCACCCCAAAAAGGCAGCTCTTGCCACCTTCGGGGCTTTCCTGCTGGCTGGGTCAGTTCCACTGGTCCCATTCGTTCTGGGGGTCCAGAATGCGTTTCAGATATCTGTCTTTGCCACCCTCCTTACCTTCTTTCTGATTGGCACCGGCAAGAGCAAATGGTCCCTCTCCAAATGGTGGTGGTCCGGTGCGGAAACGCTGTTTATCGGGTCCTTGGCCGCCCTGATTGCCTATTGCGTCGGAGGGCTGTTCAACTCGGACTGAAACGCTTTCCATTGAGCAAAATCAATGGGGCGCAGATGTCATTCGTTAGAGTACTCACAAAGATGAGGCCGTCCATGTTCTCAAACGCGATAAAGCTCTTCACCTTCAGCGGGTTCGAAATCAAGGTAGATGCCAGTTGGCTTCTGATCGCCACGCTGATCACCTGGGGCCTCACAAAGCACTACTATCCCTACAGCTTTCCAGGGCAGAGCACAGATATCTACCTGATCATGTCGATCATCACGATGCTGTGCTTCTTTGCCTCCTTGCTGCTGCATGAAATCGCGCATTCGGTGGTGGCAAGACGATTTGATGTTCCCATCAAGGGTATCACCCTGTTTCTGTTTGGCGGGGTCGCCGAATTGCAGTCCGAGCCACAATCGGCCCGGGCCGAGTTCTGGATTGCCATTGCCGGGCCGGTGATGAGCGTCACTCTCAGTTTTGGGTTCTGGGGGTTGGCGCAAATTCTGGAACTGTTGCACGCTAATCAGGCCACCGTCGAAATTCTGTCCTATCTTTTCGTGATCAATCTGGTGCTTGCACTGTTCAACCTTGTCCCGGCCTTTCCATTGGATGGCGGGCGGATATTGCGGGCCTATCTCTGGCACCGTCATAAAGACCTGCTCAGGGCCACCGAGATCGCCGCAAAATCCGGTGAGATCTTTGCATATTTCCTGATGGCCATTGGCGTTTTGTCACTGATACAGGGCGGGGTAATCAGCGGCCTGTGGTACATGATGATCGGCGTCTTCGTGTTGAGCGCGTCACGATCAAGCTACCAAACCCAGCTGGCACAAGCAATGTTTGCGCACAAAGCTGTGGGTGAGATTATGACCCGCAATCCGGTGGTGGCCGCGCCCAATATCTCGCTGGCTGACTTCGTCAATAAGATCATGCTGGAAAATCGCACCGGCTTTGTCCCGGTTGTCGACGATGGCGTGTTGCTGGGTTATATGGATCAGGGTATTCTGGCCGGGATCGACCGCGAAAACTGGGCCAGTACACAGGTGGGCGATGTCTTTGCCGGGCTGGACGCCGCCACCACAATTTCACCGGATATGCCGGTGCAGGATTTGATGACCCTGATTTCCCGGACGGGCCGCCGAAAATTCCTGGTCACGCGGGACAAACACCTTGTGGGGGTGATTACCTTGGCTGATCTGACAGGATATTTGCAACTGGCCAAAACCCTTCGTGGTCATTGAGGCCAACCAGAACTCAGTGTTTTTGCCCCCGCAGGTAGCGCGGGCCTGTTTATCCGGTTGCGGATCTTAAGGCACGGACAGGCACGCGCATTTGGCCAGATGGTTGATCCGCTGCGTGGTGCTGCCCTGAACAAGGGTTGAAAAACGGCTGAGGCCGCGCCGACCAGTGATCACAAGGTCCGCACCAATGTCATCCGCATACGCCAGAATTTCGGTGGCGGCATCGCCGTGGGCCATACGGGTTTTCACCGAAGCCACCCCCATGTCCGCGGCAATTGCCTTGGCCTCATCCAAAATCTTTTGACCGGCCTCTTCGATTTCCTCGACACTCGGCATGGAGATCGCGGCGTGATACCCCGCGACTGCCCCAATAGCAAAAGCCGCCGTCTCGGCATGCGGGACATGCATTAACGTCAATGTCGAAGAATAGTGGTTCGCAAGGTCACAGGCGATGCGTGTGGCGTTTTTGGACGAATCTGAGCCATCAAGGCCGACGATAATCTGACTGAAGATGAAGAATCCCCTTTTCATAGTGATCGAATGGCCGTCTTCAAACGGCGATCAGCTCACCGATGTGGTCTACCAATACAGCAGGCGGTTGAGCGGACAGGTCTTTGGCGATCTCTCCAACCGTGACGGCCAGAAGGCGATCATCAAGATGGCCCCGCAGCAGCCCCAGCATATGGGGCCCCGATACAAGGACCAGGCGCTCAAACTCTCCGGCAGTATAGGCATGCAGCAAATGGTCCGAAATTTCACGGACAAAGCGTATGCTTGACTGCAACTGCGGGTCGGTCTGTTCAACCGCCGCCATTCCCGGCCCGGCAATGCTGTGTCCTCGGCCCGCGTTGTCTCTGGGCTCCGGTACTTCCTCTGCGTGCCATTCTTTGCCATCCAGTGCCACCAGGCCCTTGCCCGGGCCGCGGTTTTCACAGACCCTGACCGTGCGGGCATTGGCAAGAACAATCCAAGTAATAATTGGCTTCATCACAACCTCCTAAGTGATATGTGTTGTGGCAGGTTTCTCAGGCCCGGCGTTGACGAATATCAATTGATGCTTGAACGTTATGCTACGCTTTTGGCAGGGTTGTATAAGGATAGAAGGATGAAGATGGATGGACACTGACGTTCAGGACAGCGCCTTGTTGAATGCAGTTCTAAGCGCGACTGCTGATGCAATCATCGTTGCTGATGAAAAAGGCACGATCCTGCGCTCCAATCCTGCCGCCTGCCGTTTGTTTCAGTATGACACCAACGAATTGGCTGGTCAGAACGTCAAAGCCATTATGCCGGCCGCCATTGCCGCAGAACATGACAACTACATGAATCACCATGTTGAAACCGGTCAGGAGCGGATCATCGGAAAGGGCCGCGAAGTCGAAGGGCTGCGCAAAGACCAAACCATATTTCCGCTACACCTTTCAGTAGGACGAGCGAGCTTTGCCGGGCAGCTGCTGTTCGTCGGTATTTTGCACGATCTGACACGCCGCCAGGCCGCCGAAGAAGCGCTGGCACGCTCACAACGCCTTGAGGCGATTGGTCAGATGACCGGCGGTATTGCCCATGATTTCAACAACCTTCTGACCGTGGTGATCGGCAATCTGGAATTGCTGGAGATGCGCGGTGCGACCGAGGCGCAGTTGGCACTTATTAACGAAGCACTGGATTCTGCTGAACTGGGGTCAGATCTGACCACGCGGCTTATGGTGTTTGCGCGCAAGGGCAAGCTGAAGCCCGAGAAAACTGATCTGAAGGGGCTGTGTGAAGACACGCTTGCCATTCTCAGGCGCACACTTGGATCGTCCATACACATCGTGACCGACTTCCCATCTGATCTGTACAACGTGCTGATTGACCCAGCTCAGTTTCAGTCTGCGCTGATGAACCTTGCCCTGAATGCCCGCGATGCGATGGTCGGCAAGGGCGAGCTGCTAATCTCTGCGGAGAATGTCATAATTGATGATACTTACATCGCACAGGAAACGGATATTGAGCCGGGCACCTATCTGCGCCTGTCAGTCAGTGACAATGGCGCAGGGATGAGTGACGAAGCCCAGAAACGCGCATTTGAGCCCTTTTTCACAACCAAGTCCGATAGCGACGGTACGGGTCTGGGTCTGGCAATGATCTATGGCTTTGTGCGCCAATCCGGTGGGCATATCACGCTCTATAGCGAACTTGGCCATGGCAGCAGCTTCGGTCTTTATTTTCCGGCTCTCAATGTGGATCAGGATGCGGCCAAACCTGATGGCAAAAGTGATGTGGGAACAATAGCCGACGCTCAGGGTAAAATGATCCTGATTGTCGAAGACAATGCCAAGGTACGCAGACTATCAGTGCAACGTATTCGTGATCTGGGTTTTACCGCCCAAGAGGCCGAGAGTGGCGACAACGCCTACCGCATGCTGCAAGACGGTCTGAGGCCGGATATCGTGTTCTCTGATCTGGTGATGCCCGGGCATCTGAATGGCTATGACCTCGCCGCCAAAGTTACGGCTGAATTTCCGCAGATCAAGGTGCTGTTAACATCCGGGTATGCCAGCGATGCGGTGACCGGTGCGATGGCGCATGATCTGCCTTACGACATATTGCACAAACCCTTTCGCCAGGCCGATCTGGCGCGCAGGCTTCAGGCGCTTCTGGCCGAGGGGTCTGATGGGTGAAAATCCTGGGCGCGTTCAAGCCGAGAGTTGCATATCACTCTAAAAGCACTTTCGCCCGCTGAGGCGTTTCATGTGCTCCAGGGATGAGCATGCACTTCGTGCCCGGAATGGCCTTTCATAATCTTGATGGCGAGTTTCTCTTGCTCTTTGCTGTGTACCCGCACCCAGAGCAGGATGCCGCCGTGTTTAATCTGATTGACATAGTAGTCCTTGTGATGCTGGCCCACGCGACGGGCCAATAGGGCACCGATGACCGCTGCCGGGCTACCGCCAATTGCAATCGCAGCAATAGAGGCGGCAAGCGTGCTTGCAGGGGTGAGCATTGCTGTCATCGCAATGAAGGAGCCAACGAAAAAGAACCCCCCCGCGATAGCCCCTTCTAATTCGCCGATTGCCTCTTCGGAAACAAAATGTGCCCTAGGTGCTTTGGGATCGTCTTCCAGCTCGGTGGCGCGCCAATAAGCTTTGCCAAGCTTCTCTTGCAACACCTTTTCGTCGGCCAGAATGCTCATGTCTGAATGGTGAATGCCGGTCATCCGAAGATCATAGAAAGCTTTCTGAAGATCTTCGTGCGTATCGAATATACCGACGACCTCAGGAACATTGATGACTGTCGTCTTGCGTTCTTTCGTTTCTTCAGCTTCCACGGGGCTCTCCTGTTCGCAGCGTCTTGATTGTAGCGTCAGAGTAAACCGGGCCCGAGGACCGAGAATTGACGAATATCAACGGAACTGCTGTGCAGATGAATAATGTACAGTATGCGGGGCATGGCGATCCATGCGGCCCGCACGGATCAACACTGGCAGGAGAAGAATTCTATGAAGGGTTTTGCAGACAACATTGAAAAACTGACAGAGGAAAACGATAACTTCCGAGAGGTTCTTTATACCGGTCACAATATTCAGTTGGTCCTGATGGCACTTAAACCGGGTGAAGAAATCGGCGAAGAGGTCCATGATGACCGCGATCAGTTTTTTCGGTTTGAGACAGGGCACGGCGAAGTTCGGATTGACGGGGTGGCCACCCCGGTAAAGCCTGACGATGGTGTGATCGTTCCTGCTGGGGCCGCGCATAATGTTATAAACACCGGCGACGAACCCTTGCGCCTTTACACAATTTACGGGCCGCCCGAGCATCTCGAAGGCACGGTTCACAAGACCAAGGTAGAGGCCGACACATCCCACGAGCACTTTGACGGGCAGACCACAGAATAAACTTCGTGTGTTGAGCGCTCGGCTTGTGGCCCTGCGGGTTGGAAAAGTGCCTGCGTTGATGGAAGTACAATACGATAAAGCTACCCCACCTGCACGTCACAGGCCAGCGTGTACCCCACACCGCGTACGGTTTTGATAACCTTCGGGTCCGATGGATCGCGTTCAATTTTCTTGCGCAACCGCGCCACCTGGTTGTCAATCGTGCGGTCCAGGGGGCTCCATTCCACCCCTCCGTTCAAATCCATCAACTGATCGCGTGACAAGACGCGCTTGGGCCGTTCCAGAAAGATGGCCAGCAGTTTGAAATCTCCACTTGTCAGGCCACAATCAGCCCCATTGCGGTCGAACAGTTCAAACCGGTCCGGCACCGCTGTCAGCCCATCAAAGTGAAAACATGAGCTGTTGTCATCCCCAGAACGGGTGCTTACCGGGCCCCCGATCGCAGAGACTTGATCGGAATGCTCAGCGCGACGCAGAACGCTCCTCACTCGCGCCAGCACCTCGCGAATGTGAAAGGGTTTGGTGATATAATCATCCGCTCCCATTTCCAGCCCGACAATCCGGTCAATGACATCGTCCTTGCCAGTCACCATGATAATGGGCACGTCCGAGTGGTGCCGTATTTCCTTGGCAATCTCCAGACCGTTGTCTGATCCCAGATTCAAATCCAGTGTAATCAGAGCAATCTGCGATGTCTTGACGGCGTGCAAAGCATCCTCGGCGCAATCCGCTTCAAGTACTCCATAACCCTCTCCTTCTAATACATTACGAAGGAGGGTTCTGATCTTGGGGTCGTCTTCGACCACAAGGAGGGTTTGTTTTGTCATAACGTGTCTTTCCAGGCGCGTATTGCACAACACGTTTGTAAATCAACCTCATACAAATTGATACAAAATCTCGTATAGGCTGCATAATTCAGATTACATCGTGCGCTCAGATTAGCCTTTCACCATTTTGGGGACTAATAAGATGTATGTCACTCTGCCATGTGAATTTGAAAAGCCGGAACGCCTGAACACCCTGAGCGGTGCGGATTCCAAAACCAACGCAACCCATTTGAAAGCAGGTTCTTACCTCTATTTTGAAGGCGATCCCGTTGAGTGGCTCTACCAGGTCACGTCAGGTGTATTGCGTTTGACGCGGGTGCTGGAAGATGGGCGACGGCAAGTGATCGCCTTTGGGTTTCCCGGCGATATCGTCGGGTTCCCCTCAGATGGCTTGCATCACACGGATTGCGATGCGCTGGTTGATACATGCCTGCAACCCTATCGGCGTTCGGCGCTGGAAAGCACCGAGGGTAACCCAAAGCTGCATCGCCAGCTGCTGAACGCTGCCTATCGTGAAATCAGCGCAATGCAGGATCATTTCATGATGCTTGGCCGAAAATCCGCGGCTGAAAAAGTGGCGTCCTTCCTGTGCGTTTTAACCAACAGGATTGGCAAGGATGCTGGCGGATGCCAACAGGTGCGCCTGCCAATGAGCCGCTCTGACATCGCTGATTTTTTGGGCCTGACCACCGAAACCGTTTGCCGGACCTTTACGCAGTTGCGCAAGAGCAAGATCATCGAGATCGACAATATCTATACGGTCATTATCTTGCGCCCGGATGCGTTGCTTGGCCTGACAGTCGGGGGCCATGATTGACAGGTTGAGGCCAGTGTTCCCCGGTTGATAGCCGCAGTGATATTAAAAGACGCGGTATGCCCGCCAGATCTGCCATGCGCCTCATGCGGGCGAATGTGCGTTCGTCGGCCTCCAGCTGTCTGAAGGCGACCTTGTCGGCAAAGGATCGGGCAGGAAGGTGGTGCCGCAATAAGCCCGCGCAAGGTATCACGGCGCAGGCCACATATCACGGATCGCCGAGGGCAGGCTGGCGCGGATATCCTTAACCTCCCCCGCGCTCAACCGTGCATTCAGCATCTCAAAGACATATCGGATATCTTCGGATCCGCGGTATTCTTCGGTGTCGCCCATCCTGCTTTCGATCGCGCCAATAAAATCGGCAACATTGCGTTCCTTGACCGGTGTGCGCTTGGGCACCCAACCCTCAAAGAACATGCCCCGAATCAACAGCGGCAGCTGTGCCGAAAGCTGCGCCATCTCGTCAGGCATCAGATGGTCCCGCACATGCTGCAGGGTTGCCCTGAACAACCGCAAGGCACTGCGCTTGGAGGTCCAATCCAGCCGCCCGGCCAGTTCGTTGATCCATTCATGGGTAATATGAACGGAATGGTCGATCACTTCCAGACCCTGTACAGACATGGGTTTTCTCCTTGGGCTAAAGTTTAGTTTTCGATTGGTTTCATATCGACGTCAAACGCCTGAACCGGATTGCCAAGCAGACGATTGAACAGCGCCTTGGTCATCGCGCCGACCCCCAAAAGGACCAGCGTGTAGTTCGCAATCCATCCCACGAAGGGAATGAAGTTCAGCAAGGCAATCAGCGTGATCGCCGCAGCAAACACCAGCAGACGCGTGACGTTTCCCGGCTCTTTGGGGCTGCCAAACGCAGACCAGACCCGCATGGCAACACTGTAGGCCCCCAGTGCGTATCCAAATATCCAGATGATAATGATGGCCAAAATCACGATCGGCACGAAGGGCAGCCCGACAATCGTCATGCCGACGATCAGCACCATACCAAACAACATCGACAATCCGATGACACCTATCAGCATCGACCTCCCCGGAGCAGAGGCAATGCCCGACCGCAGGGTCTCCAGACGTTTCGGCATAAAGCCCAGCATCAACGCGCCCAGCACCAGGAAAAACAGCAACGAGACCAGAAAGCCAAAGAACATCGAGGCGAATGTGGGAAAGATCGGCATCTCTTCACCAAAATCATCCCATTCATCCCAGGCATTGGAGTAATCGAATTCCTCGAACACAACCCGTTCTGGCGAGGCAACCCGCTCTGGTACGGCAATTTTCGTGTCAGAGCTGTAAGTCAGCGTCCCGGCGACAATGGCGTCAGGGCCAAAGGAAATGGATTTTGCGGTGATACGGGCGTCGCCACTGATGGCCGCATTCAAAACCACGTCCTGCCCCATCGCCATCAAGGATCCGGTGATGGGGCTTTCTATTGTCACCGAGCGCCCGAACATGCGCGCATTCCCTCCGACCTCAGCACTGGGGTCTGATCGCACCGAGAATCCGGCTACAGTCAGATCTTCTGACGTCTTCCCACTTACGCGGACGCTAAAGCCAACCCCATACAGATCTTCGCCTGTCGCGGCATCAATCGAGACATCAAACCCTGCAACATGCAGATCCCCGCTGGAAATCCCGCGTGCAGTGGCAGTTCGCGCGGATACAAATGTATCGCCAAACGTGTTCAACGTTTCGCTGACGGTCTCTGCGGCAATGAACGTGTCACTGCCATTTTTCACCATCACCGTCTCGGATAGTGCCTGTGAAGCGATAAAAAGCGATACCGCGACGGCCAAACCAGATCGAATTGAAAACATGACTTGCTCCACCAGAGAAATGCAGTTGACCCAAGTGTAACGCCGCCAAAGCTGCGTCGATTGATCGGGGTCAATCGTTTTCCTCTCGGGTTTGCTAGGAATGGGCTGGCACATGTTCCGTGCCGGTCATTCAAAAGGATATACCTCATGTTTCGTCAAAACCTGCCTGACCGACTGTCTGGTTCGGACAGTGGCTCCTATTTTCCATCGTTCCAACGCGAGATGAATCGCCTGATTGATCAGTTTCGCAACAGATTTCCAATGCCCGAGACAGGTGCCGATACGGCATTTGGGGCCGAACTCTTTCCGGCGATTGATATCGTAGAAACGGATGAAACAGTTGAAATCAGTGCCGAAGTCCCCGGGGTCAGCGAGAAAGATCTGGCTGCGTCGATTTCCGGAGGCGTTCTGACCCTGAAGGGTAAAAAAAGCTCAGAGCACGAAGAGAACGAAGACAACTATCATCGTTTTGAACGCAGATATGGCAGTTTTCAGCGGCAAATTCCGCTGGGCTTCACGCCCAAGGACGATGCGGTTGAGGCCAAGTATAGCGATGGCGTGCTGAAGCTCAGCATCGCAAAACCACCCGCGGTCAAAGCGGACATCCAGAAAATTGAAATCGGCAAAGGCTGACATTTCAAGCGGGGCGCTTGCATGCGCCCCGCCGTCAATCATTCAGGAAGGCACTTCAAATGGGACCCAAGACAATACTTGTTTGCCTGACAACACCCGAGCATGCAGAGACATTGATGAAGCACGCCGTGCCTCTGGCGCGCAAACATGACGCGCATCTTGTCGGGCTACACACCATAGAGGCCATGCTGGTTTACCCGGGTATCGCCATGCACATCCCCGGGCCGGCTTTTGCGGCGTTCAACCAAAGCCAGAAAGAAGAGGCCAAAAAGATCAAGGCCGTTTTCAACCGGTACACAAAGAGCGAAACCTTCCAGAGTGAGTATCGTCTTGTTCGGGCCGAGGCGATGTCGGCCACCGAACGGATGGTGGAAAGTGCGCGTGCCGCAGACCTTGTCATCATGGCACATGAAGACAAGGACATCGACAGGTATGACCAGCGACATGCGCAGGTGCAGGTCATCCGCAACAGCGGGCGCCCGGTGATCATCATTCCGCTGGGCTATGACGGCCCCGAGATTGGCGCAAATATTGTCGTGGGCTGGAGCGATACACGCGAAGCCGCCCGCGCAGCGCATGATATGCTGCCACTGGCCGATGCCGGCGCGCAGGTAAGCATCCTGCAGGTGGGTCACGCGCCAAAGAATCCGCTTGAGGATTCCGATGGCATTGATCTGGTTGAAACAATGTCCCGGCATGGTCTGAATGCTTCACTGGACTACCGCGAAACATTAGGTGACGGCGTGGTCGGAGTGCTGAACAAGGTTGCGTTTGAGAAGGGCGCAGACCTTATCGTCACAGGCGCGTTCGGCCATTCCAAAGCCTATGATTTTGTGATCGGGGCAACAACCTATGCCTTGCTTAAAGGTGCTCAATTGCCGGTTATGTACAGCAAATAGAGGCGCTTTGCGGAGCACATGTTGGGTGCCGGTTCATTGGATGAACCCCAAAAACTGCCTAAAACAAAATGTTCTCCATGAGATTGATCAATCTCAACCGGGTCCGTTTTTTGGGTGGCATGCTTGCTCTTGACGCATTGCGCCAACCTGAACGGAGGACACGATAATGTCGATGACTGATAAAACAGATACCCCCCCTGGCGAACCGGCAACCGGGTGGTTTCCAACAGCTTACACAATCCTCTTTGCCCTGATCGTGGTCATGGCCGTTATGACATGGCTGGTGCCCGCCGGTGAATACGACCGCGCGGCCAGCGCGGTCCTTGGCAAAGACGTCCCCGTGCCCGGCACCTATCAGATCGTCGAGGCTGCTCCGCAAAGCGTGTTCAAGGTCATCATGGCTCCCATTGCCGGGTTCTATGATCCGTCCTCCTACGAGGCCAATGCGATCGACGTCTCGCTTTTTGTTCTGATCGTCGGCGGGTTCCTGGGTGTTGTCACCGCAACCGGTGCGATCAACACCGGGATGGCGCAGGCCATGCGCAAGATGGAAGGGCGCGAAAAATGGATGATCCCGATTATGATGGCGCTCTTTGCAGCGGGTGGCACGACCTATGGCATGGCCGAGGAAACGCTGGCCTTTTATGTACTTCTTATCCCGATCATGATTGCCGCGGGTTATGACACTCTGACGGGCGTCGCGGTGATCATGCTGGGCGCGGGTGTGGGGGTTATCGGCTCGACCATCAACCCGTTTTCCACCGCTATTGCGTCTGACGCCGCAGGCATCCCCTTTACTCAGGGCATGCCCCTGCGGTTTGTAATCCTTGGTGTGTTCTGGCTGATCGCGGTTGCCTTTGTGATGCGCTACGCTGAACGTGTGCGCCGCGATCCGTCTGCATCGCTTGTCGCCGACATGAAAGAGGCGAACGAGGCGCATTTTCTGCAGGGGCACGACAGTGCTGACACGGCCAGACTGACATCCGTGCAAATCGTCATCCTGCTGCTGTTCGCAGCCACTTTCGCGGTCATGGTCTGGGGAGTGTCCAGTCAGGACTGGTGGATGGCTGAAATGTCGGCGCTGTTCCTGGGGGCCTCCATCGTGATCGGCGTCATCGGCTGGTTGGGCGAGAAAGTGTTCACCACCGCCTTTGTCGATGGCGCACGCGATCTTTTGGGTGTGGCGCTTGTGATTGGCCTCGCCCGTGGCATCGTTATCATCATGGATCAGGGGCGTATCACCGATACCATCCTGCATACGTTTGAGGGCTGGATCACCGGCATGTCCGATGTGGCCTTTGTCAACGCGCTCTTCGGGATCGAATGGTTGATGAGCTTCCTTGTGCCTTCCACCTCGGGCCTTGCGGTTTTGTCGATGCCCATCCTGGCACCGCTTTCGGATTTCGCGGGCGTCAGCCGTGATCTTGCCGTGACCGCCTTTCAAACGGCCATCGGCATTACCAACCTTGTGGCACCGACCTATGCTGTTGTGGTGGGTGGCCTCGCCATTGGCCGGGTGCCCTATAACAAATGGCTGCTCTTTATCTGGCCGTTGCTGATCATTCTGTCGCTGATGTCGATGGCCCTGCTCAGCGCGGCGGTGATGCTATGACACCACCGCTTGGCGTATATTCCGAGGTTGGCAAACTGCGCACGGTCATGGTGTCGCGGCCCGGTCTGGCCCACGAACGCCTGACCCCCAACAATTGCGATGCGCTGTTGTTTGACGATGTGTTCTGGGTCGACGAGGCCCGCAAAGATCACTTCGCCTTTTGCGACAAGATGCGGGACCGCGGGGTCGAGGTACTGGACCAGCATGATCTGCTGACCGATATCCTTGAACAGCCCGAGGCCCGTGGGTGGCTTCTGGATCGCAAGATCACCGAGGATCATATCGGTGTCGGCATGCTGGACAATCTGCTTGCCTGGCTGGACGAAATGCCGTCCCCCGCCCTCACCCGCTACCTGACAGGCGGCATCACCGTGCAGGACTTGCCCTTCCAACCCACCAGCATGTTTGGCCGCTTTCTGGGGCCAGACGGGTTTGTTCTGCCGCCCTTGCCAAACCTGCTGTTCACTCGTGACACGAGCTGCTGGATCTACGGCGGTGTCACACTGAACCCAATGCATTGGCCCGCGCGCCAGCAGGAGACACTGATTGCCGCCGCCATCTATCGTTTTCATCCCCGGTTTGTCGGCACCGCACCCATCCTGTGGGGCAACCCCGATCAGGATTATGGCCCGGCCACGCTGGAAGGCGGCGATGTGATGCCCATCGGCAAGGGCTGTGTGCTGGTCGGCATGGGTGAACGCACGACGCCTCAGGCGGTCGGGCAACTGGCGGTTTCCTTGTTTCAAAAGGGTGTCGCCGACCGGGTCATTGCCTGCCAGATGCCCGCCTCCCGCGCGGCGATGCATCTGGATACGGTGTTTTCCTTTTGTGACACTGATCTTGTCACCAGCTACCGCCAGGTGGCCGATCAGATCAAATGCTATTCCCTTTACCCCGGCGGTAAAAAGGCGCTGCGGGTCAAGGAAGAAACCCGCACGCTCTTTGATCTGGCACAAGAGGCTTTGAGCCTCAAATCCCTGCGGGTCATTGCCACGGGTGGAGATCATTTTGAACAGGAGCGCGAACAATGGGATGACGGCAACAACGTGGTCGCGTTAGAGCCGGGCGTGGTGCTGGCCTATGACCGTAACGTGCACACCAACACCTTGCTGCGCAAAGCCGGGGTCGAGGTGATTACCATCCGCGGCTCCGAGCTGGGCCGGGGCCGGGGCGGCGGCCATTGCATGACCTGCCCCATCTCTCGTGATCCAGTGGAGTAAACCCATGGCGTTCAATCTCAAAAACCGATCTTTCCTCAGCCTGCGGGACTTCACCAGCAAGGAAATCCGTTTCCTGCTGGACCTGTCAGCCAACCTGAAAGCCGCCAAATATGCAGGCATTGAACAACCCGTTCTGCGTGGCCGCGAGATTGCGTTGATCTTTGAGAAAAGCTCGACCCGCACCCGTGTCGGCTTTGAGGTGGCCGCCCATGATCAGGGCGCGCATGTCACCTATCTTGGCCCCTCGGGCAGTCATATTGGCAAGAAAGAAAGCATCAAGGATACCGCCCGCGTGCTGGGCCGGGTGTTTGATGCGATCGAGTATCGCGGCTTTGGCCAGCCCATTGTGGAAACCCTGGCCGAATGGTCGGGCGTGCCGGTCTATAACGGTCTGACGGATGAATTTCACCCCACGCAGATCCTTGCCGATGTGCTGACGATGACCGAGCATGTGGACAAACCCATAAGCGATATCGCGTTCTGTTTCCTGGGGGATGCGGGCAACAACATGGGCGACAGCCTGCTGATTGGCGCGGCCAAGCTGGGCATGGATGTGCGGCTGTGCGGACCCAAATCTCTGTGGCCGGATGCGGCGATCGTGCAAGAGGCCGAGGATTTGGCCAAGACCACAGGCGCGCAGATTTTGTTGACTCAGGATGTCGAGGAAGGCGTCAGCGGCTGTGATTTCATCTACACCGATGTCTGGGTGTCCATGGGCGAGGATGAAAGCGTCTGGGAGGACCGCATCAAACAGATGATGCCCTATCAGGTGACCGCAGACGTCATGGCCATGACCTGCAACCCGCAGGCGAAATTCATGCATTGCCTGCCGGCCTTTCACAATACCGAAACTGAAGTGGGTGCCCATATCCATGAACGCTTTGGCATTGATGCGATGGAGGTGACCGAAGAGGTGTTTGAAAGCGAGGCGTCAATTGTTTTTGATCAGGCTGAAAACCGGATGCACACGATCAAGGCCGTGCTTGTTGCCACGCTGGGGTCTTAGATGAGGATCGTTGTCGCCTTAGGGGGGAACGCCCTATCCATCCGTGGCCAAACCCTGACAGGGGACAGCCAACGCGCCAGCATTCGTGTTGCCGCCGCCTCTCTGGCGCAGTTGTTGGTGGCCGGGCATCAGGTGGTCATCACCCATGGCAACGGCCCACAGGTGGGCTATCTGGCCCTGCACGACAAGGAATTTCCCCTCGATGTTCTGAGCGCGGAAACCGTAGGCATGATCGGCTATGTGCTCCAGCAGGAACTGGACAACGCCTATGCGCCGGAAGTCAAATACGCCACCCTGTTGACCCAGAGCGAGGTTGACCCCAATGATCCTGCCTTTCAGCACCCGACAAAGTTTGTTGGCCCGGTCTATACCGATCAGGAGGCCGAACGGCTCAGCGCCGAGCGGGGTTGGTCCATTGGACGGGATGGCGATCATATGCGCCGCACCGTGCCGTCACCGCGCCCCATTCGCATATTGGAGCTGGATGTGATCCGCCTGCTGGTTGAACAGGATGTCGTTGTGATCTGTGCCGGCGGTGGCTGTATTCCGGTGGTGCAAAGACCAGATGGCACCATGATCGGGATCGAGGCGGTGATCGATAAGGATCACGCCAGCGGATTGCTGGCCCGATCACTGGAAGCTGATGCTTATTTGATGCTCACCGATGTGGATGGGGTCTATGAGAACTGGGGCACACCGCAGCAGGCACTGATCCCGCAGGCTACCCCGGTTGAGTTAGAAAAACACAGCTTTCCGGATGGGTCCATGGGGCCAAAGATCGAAGCCGCCTGCGATTTTGTTACGGCCACGGGTGGATTTGCCGCCATCGGCCAACTGGCTGACGCTTTGCAACTGATCACCGGTGATGCAGGCACCCGCATCACCTCAGACAGCTAGCCCCCACCATGTCCGCGCGCTGACGCTCCGGCGCACAAGCGGGCTGAGGCTCACACAGAGAATGGAAATCGAGAACAAGCACCATACCGCTGGCATCTCGTTTGGGTTGCTGGTCAGGCTCCACGCCAGCACCGGGCCGGTCACCACATGCAACGCTACAAAGCGCCACGCGCCATAAAGCAGCGGTAGGATGAACACCGTCGCCATGTAGGTGGGAAACCCGGATTGTAAGCCGATCGCTGTCTCAAAGGGCACAAGCAAGCCGTTGTAGGGGATATCCCACGCGATATGCCAGCTGCCCGATACGGTGCAATAGGACTCGCCGCACAATGGTGCGCCGGGGGTGCATTGACCCAAAGGTGCAATTGGCAAGATCTGTGCCAGCATGACCGCCGCCGAGGCCGCCGAAAGCGCAAAAACACCCCGCCGCACCCGCCTTTTCACAGGGTCGGGCACCAGCTCCATCGCGAAGGCATTGATGAACAAGGGCTGAAACGCAATGTGCAGATAGGACAGCACCGTCACCGATCTGTTTGCCCCGGTGCCGCATTGATCCAGCACCATATAGCCGGACAGCTGAAGCACTTCCATAGTTGTGAAATATGCAAGCGTAAGCCAAATGGCAGCGGGTTGGCGCTGTTGATACAGCACGCCGGTTGCCGCTGCCCCCACCACAACCATGGCTGTGGTCGCTTCAATGCTCCAGCACATCGGATCTAGCGCTCTTGGTGCCGGGAAAGCTGTCGCAGAATGGCGGCTCGCTCGGCCAGCAGATCAAGGATCAAGGCGATACCAGCGGTGTTGATTCCCAGATCACGGTTCAATCGCTGCGCTTTCTTGGCACGGGCAATATTGGTCCCGCGAAAATGCCATTCAGTAACGCTGGCACCTTCAGGGCTCAAAACGCCATAGTCCACAAGCTCCAGAATCCAAGTTTCATCCGCGCGGCAAAACCTGCATAACTCCTGCAGAGACATGGCCTCGACGACGTGACTATGCGGCGTGGTCTTTTTCATTGTCTTATCCTCCTGAAAGATGGGATCGTGGATCAAACGGGGCGGATTTTGAGAGCGTTTCACAGGCTTGGCGGGCCTTGTCGATTGTTACCTTCGGATTCACGATCACAAGGCTTGCATAGATGTCACCCCACGGCTGCCCCGGCGTGCCCGCAGTCTGAAAAGGCAGTTCCCCTTCCCAGCCCGCTGGCACCTGAAATTCGCCCGTGCCCTGCTGTCTGGCCTGCGCCAGATCGTCATAGGCGGCGCGTTTGTCAGTGTCGCCCAGTACCTTGCAATACTCCCTGAATTCCATGGTTTTCGCCCTTGTTCTCCCCGCAATTTGCAAAGTTTGCCACTTATTGCATCTGCCGGGTTGACCAATATCAGTTGCGCAGGCCCCCAAGACTTTCAGTCGGCTTCACAACGCAACTTGAAGAACATCAATGACACCCCCAAACCACTCTGCTGGTGGCCGACAAGGATACAGGTGATCCAGCTGGCCGCTGCGGCGCCATGATGCCAGATCATCATCTATGATCGGCCTTGTTCCTTGCCCAACACCCAATTTTGTCGGCGGCGCTAACGGCCTATGCCTTTCCAACCGGCGGAATGAGGTCCAAACCCCGCTCTGGCCGCTTTATCGGCGTGACCTTACTGTCCGGGTCCAGGAACTGCGCAATTTCATCCAGCTCAAGCGTCTCATCCACCTCAAGTTTGGCAATCAATTGCGCAATGCGCTCCTTGTGGTCGGCCAATATCTTTGCCGCCTGTTTTTCGGATGCTTTCAGCAAAGCAATCACCGCTGCATCCACCTGTGCGGCTGTGGCATCGGCGTGAGTACGGGGCTGGGCAATGGATTGGCCCAGAAACGGGTGATCATCGCTCTGCCTCAGATCAACAGGCCCCAGATCTTCGGCCATCCCCCACCGCGCCACCATGGAGCGGGCCATATCGGTCGCCCGGCGGATGTCATCATCCGCACCAGAGCTGACGCTGCCCAGAAACAGGCGCTCAGATGCGCGCCCGGCCAGCAAGATAACAAGCTGGGTTTTCAGATAGTCCTCGTCCAGCGTGTGGCGTTCGGTCTCGGGCAACATATGGGTGCCGCCCAAGGCGTGCCCGCGTGGTATGATCGTCACTTTGTAAATCGGATCAGAGCCGGGGGTATAAAACGCCGCTGCCGTGTGGCCGACCTCATGCACGGCCAGGCGGTGTTTTTCCTCGGGGCGAATGGCCAGCGATCTGACCGTGCCCATCATCACCTTGTCACGCGCCTCGCCCAAATCATCGCGTTTGATCAGGCTGCCTTCGCGCCGCGCCGCTGTGATGGCCGCCTCGTTCAGAAGGTTCTTCAGATCGGCCCCCGAAAACCCCGGCGTGCCTGCCGCAACCAGATCAAGGTCGCTGCGATCCTCAATCGGCAGCGTCCGGGCATGAATGTTCAGGATCGCGCGACGCGCCTGTTTGTCGGGCAAGTTCAGGGTCACATGCCGGTCAAACCGGCCGGGCCTCAGCAAGGCCGGGTCCAAAACATCGGGGCGGTTGGTGGCGGCCAATACCACCACGGCCTCTTTGCCGCTAAACCCGTCCATCTCGGCCAAAATCTGGTTCAAGGTCTGTTCCCTCTCGTCATTGCCACCGCCCAGGCCAGTGCCTCGGGTGCGCCCGATGCTGTCCAGCTCGTCGATGAATATGATCGCAGGGGCGGCTTTGCGCGCTGCCTCAAACATCTTTCTGACGCGCCCCGCGCCCACACCCACGAAGATTTCGATAAATTCCGACCCGGTGGTTGAAAAGAACGGAACACCCGCCTCGCCCGCCAATGCCTTGGCCAGCAGCGTCTTGCCCGTCCCCGGCGGGCCAACCAGTAAAACGCCATGCGGCACCTCGGCCCCGACACGCTGAAACCGTTCAGGGTCTCGCAGAAACTCCACCAGTTCGGCAACCTCGCGTTTGGCCTGATCCTGCCCCGCAACATCGTTGAACCGGGTCTGTTTGCTGGGAGTGCTGGGCTTGGCGAAGCGCCCGCTCAGCATCCCGCCCGTTCTGTCAAACGGGCTGCCTGCAACATTGCCTGTTATCCGGCGTTGCAACCAGATGTAGACGCCCATAATGAGCAGCCAAGGCAATAGATAAACCAGAACTGACGTTCCCGCTGGGGCCTTGGCGCTAATCTCAACTCCTTGATTTTCCAGCAGGGTCAGCAAATCCGGATCCCCCTGCGGCGGGATCACAGCGCGGTACATCTGGATGCCCGAACTGTCGGCCTCAGCCGTTTTGACCAGGATCGCATGTTCTTCAATACTGACCGAACTCACCTGCCCATCGCGGATCATCTCTTTGACGGCGCTATAGGGCTGGGTCGATACCTTCGGACCTGTCTCAAAGCCCAAGATGGACACAAGAACCACCAGCGCCACGGCCCCCAGCAACAAAAGAACCGGCCATCCCGACATCGAGAATAAATCCCGTGGCGTCTTGTTATCTGGTGTCTTTGGCATGGCAGGCTCCGGTTTGGCGTTTGCAAGTCGCCATCGTCTGGCAAAAACACATTCCAAGGTTTGATTCATATCAATTCCGCAGACCAAAACCGGGCTAATCAGATCAACGCAATGCCAAAACTCTGCGCCGCGTATGGCAATTGTGTCAGATGTTGATCCAGACCCCGAAATTGCGAATACCTAATGCAGCCCTTAGTGTCACTTTCCATGCCCGAAGCAATCTGGTGCGCGATTGTTGTTTTTGCCGCAGCCTGCATTCGGGGGTTTTCCGGGTTTGGCTTCACCGCGATCCTGATGACCGGGTTAACAACGACCCTGCCGATTACCCAAATCGTCCCGCTGTCTATTGCGCTGGAAATCGCCGCCTCCGCCGGGCAATCCCCCGGTATCCTGCGTGATGTGAACTGGCGCAAACCATTGTTTGACGGGTGACGATGATCCAGATCAACGAGGATACTGCAATCACCAGATTAAACTAAAGGGACTAGCCCCCTGCGAGTAAGGAAAAAACGATGCAGATCAGAATGCTTCTCAGTGCCCTTGCGATGATATGTGCCCTTCCCCTGGCCCCAGCCAACGCGGGCAGCTTTCAAAAGGTGCTGGATCGCGCGGGTATCGCCTATTCGGTGCCGACATCGGGCAAGGCCATATTGGTCAACATCCCGGCGTTTGAGATGATCCTGTTTCGGGACGGCGCACCGGTGATGCGAAGTCGGGTGATTGTCGGGGTTCCCTGGCACCGTACTCCCCGGCTGAATACCCATGTTTCCGCAGTGCGGTTCCGGCCCACCTGGCGGCCCACGCCCTCGATGATCGCCAGCGGAGAGTACCGCAACTATACCCGCCCTCCTGGCTTAAAGAACCCACTGGGGCTGGTTGCTGTCCGGCTGGGTCCGGGCATGTTGGTCTACCTGCATGACACCAACCGCCGACAGCTGTTTGAGAAAGACCAACGCGCCCTGTCGCATGGCTGTATTCGCGTTCACAAATGGGCCGAGCTGGTGGCCTTTGTGCTGGATATGGACCTTGCACAGGTCCACAAGCTGGCCAATGGCAGGCGCACCTTTGATGCCCCTGCCCCGCCCATTCCGGTCGAACTTGGATATTACACGCGTTTCCCCGATGCGACGGGCCGCATCATCAGCCACCCCGATATCTACGGTCTGAATTCGAGGGCTGGATTGCAGAACAATGACCAGCAAACAGACCGCATCGCCTGTGCTGTGAACGCGCCCTGATTAAACCTCGGCCACGCCAATCATATAGTTTTCTTCATAGGCTTTGGCGCACCTCGGGCAGGTGGTGTAAAAGAAGAACACCCGCTTTGCGGTCTTGCCCATGGCGGTCGCCGCCACTTCCATATCATGTGAATAATCCTTGGCGCGCCGGTATGGCCCTTCAAAGACCCGCGTAATGAAATCACCTGACAGGGTTGTCATATCTTCACCATCAACGTCTTTTGATACGGCAAAATAATGCTCCGCCTCCCAGGGCGAGGTATCACGGCTCAGCACGATTTCCGTCGCCGGGTCAGCGGCACCGGCATCTTCGATGTGCTGTTGCACCCGCGTGAAAACCTGCCCCATGTTCCAGGGGATATGCATTGCACTTCGGGTCGTGGCCCGCACGAAGGTCTTGTCCTCAAAATGCAGCCGCTGATTGTCCCAGCCCTCAGGGTTGAACCGGGGGCAACATCCTGTCGTGTTCTCGCTTGTGTCGTAGAACGGAAAAGCATTGATTTCCATGATAGGCCCCTTTTCATGTTGGTTTCAACGGCCCCGGCAGGGGTGCAAAACCGCGCCCTGCCCCCTTGATATCCGTCAACCACAACAGGTTTCCACCAGGTCGAAACCCGATGGGTGCTATACCGGATAATTCCCTTCATCGAAGGGATTTGGCTCAGGCTCTTCGGGTAAACCGCTTGGCCCGGGATACTCGGATGGGGGCGGTTCGGGCGATGGATCGGTGACTTGCGGGTCTTCTGGCGATGCGGGATCGGATTGCGGATCCTGCGGCATCGGTGCCTCAGCCGGCGGCTTGTCAGAAGGCTGAGGAGTGGTTTCGCGGGCCATGATATGTCCTTTGCGGAATTTGCGATCAGGCCCAGCTTACTCCCTTTCAATCCACCGCTTTTGACGAGGATCAATCAGCTTCGCGTCTACACCAAGAAATGCTATCATCATGACACCCACAACCAGATGAAAACACACCTTTCGGATACATCTGCAAAATATGGGCATCAGAACCCGAATGGTTCACCGTAAACCCAACCCATCACAAGATGGGACGATACACCGAAGGCAAGCACGCAGAGTATATTGAGCATGATATTCACAACCTATTCTACCGAGGTTGCGGATTAAGTGCCTTGTTATACGGCTTCCAGTCGGTGATCTCAGGGTAGTATTTTTTCCGCCAACCGCGCACCCGAGGGTTCATCACCCGGCGCCACAGGGGAGGGACCATCGCGGCCATTGTCATCAGCGGATAGCCATGCGGCAATTGTGGTGCGTCGGTTTCAGTGTGGTTTTGCAGCAATGGAAACCGGCGTGATGGTTTGTAGTGGTGGTCTGAGTGACGTTGCAGGTTAATCAACAACCAGTTTGACGCCTTATGTGCCGCGTTCCAGCTGTGGCGAGGCATGACATGTTCATATTTGCCCTCGCCCAGATGTTTGCGGGTCAGGCCGTAATGCTCAACATAGTTTACCAGCTCCAGCTGCCACACGGCGATAAAGGCCTGCCAGATAAACAAGAACAGGCCGACCCAACCGCCGATCAGAATGGCCAGCAGCAGCATAAACCCTTGCAGGCCCCAATAGCGCCAAAACGGGTTGCTGAGATCGCTCCAGGGTTTGCCTTTGCGTTCAAGCATCGCAGCTTCGGCCCGGAAGGCCGACAGAAAACTGGCCTTCAGAACACGCACAAAGAAGCGAAAGAACCCCTCATTATACCGCGCCGTCACCGGATCACGCGGTGTGCCGACATAGCGGTGATGAACCAGCAAATGCTCAGAGCGAAAGTGTGAATACAGCGTCATCGACAGCAAGATATCACCCAAAAACCGCTCACCCTTGTCCTTTTGGTGCATCAATTCATGGCTATAGTTGATGCCAACTGTGCCGGTGATCACACCAACACCAAAGAACAACAAGATGGCCTCGCCACCTGACAGATGATCGGTTGCGGTGGCATACCAGATCATCCAGTAGACCATCAAAAACTGAATGGGTGTCCAGATCAGCGTGATTGCCTTGTGCCAGGTCAGCTGGCTTTCATCGGTGTCAGGGTCCGCATTTGCAGTTTCCAGCCCCAGCAGAAAATCCAGCAAGGTGAACAAATACCAGGTCATTATAGGCACCAACAGCAAATACCAACCGCCATTGAACGCCCCGATTAACGCCACCGGAATCAACAGTAATGTCATCCAGAATGGCAGAGCATGAGACAGCGGTGACATTTGCGGCGACATTTGCGGGGGTGGGGGCATGGGGCGGCTCCAAACAACTAAAGTGGCCTTGGGTTGCGCCAAGTTTACCTGAAAATACAGGAATATTCATGAAGCAAATTGCCACGGGCTGCAACATCACGGCACGCCTGATTGATTTGACCCGGATTAGATATCCGAACCCGCCAAAGCAGGCTGCGCAAGGGTAAACACTTTGCGCATCACAGTAGGCAGATCACTGGGCCGAAATTGCTGCGGAGGCAGGAAAGCGCCCGCATTGGGGGTGGCCTCCACGCTCACCTCGGCCACGCGGATTTCAAGGCGCAGATGAAAGTGGGTGAAGGTGTGGCGCGCCTCTTCGGGCAGCGCGCGCCAATCCGCAGACATCGGTGGCGCGTCCAAGGGCGCATCGCCCCACTCACCGCCTGGCCAGCCCAGCATCCCACCCAGCAGGCCTTTGTCAGGGCGCCTTTCCAGCAACCACGCCCCATCGGACCGGCGTGCGACATAGGCGATACCCAACCGTGTCGGCTTGGCTTTCTTGGGGGTTTTGCGCGGCAAATCGGCTGCGATGCCCCCTAGCCGTGCCTTACAGGGCACGCGCCATGGGCATCCCCCACAGGCCGGGGTCTTTGGGGTGCAAATGGTGGCCCCCAGATCCATCACCGCCTGGGCATAATCGCCGGGGCGCATGGCGGGCGTCAGCTTGGCCGCTTCGGCCGTCAGTTCAGGCTTGGCCGCGGGCAGAGGTGTTTGGATTGCATGTAACCGCGCCATCACCCGTTCAACATTGCCATCCACCACCACCTCGGGGTGATCAAAGGCAATGGCCGAAATTGCCGCCGCCGTATACGGCCCGATACCAGGCAGCGAGATCAGCGCCGCATGGGAATTAGGAAAGATACCGCCGTGATCGGTGGCCACCACACGCGCGCATTTCAACAGGTTGCGCGCGCGCGCATAATAGCCAAGCCCCGCCCATTCACCCATCACCTGCGCATCAGGGGCAGCAGCCAGATCATTCACCGAAGGCCAAAGCGCTGTGAACCGCTCAAAATAGGATTTCACAGCAGCCACTGTGGTTTGCTGTAACATCACCTCACTCAGCCAGACACGGTAAGGGTCAGGCCACTCTCCGGCCTGCCTGCGTGCTGGCGCCATCCGCCAGGGCAATTCGCGCGCATGTCTGTCATACCAGCTTAGCAAATCCGTTGCATTGGCCTGCTCAGACATCGTCAACCTCACGCATTCGTTAGTCCTGATTCAAGATTGGGGGCTGGTATGCCTGCGTACATGCCTTAAATAGAAGGTTAAAGACAGGATCGCATTTATGGCAAGCACTCAGCCCGGCACGCGTGGTTTCAAACGCACGTCACAGCTGTTGAAAGACCGCATCCGGCGCGCTTCGGAAAGCCGGGGCTTTGCCGTGTCGCGCCTGTTGACCCAATGGGAAGAAGTGGCAGGCCCTGATATTGCCTCGATCGCCCGGCCTGTTGATGTGTCCTATGGGCGACAGGGTTTTGGCGCGACGCTGACGGTGCTCACCACCGGCGCGCAGGCCCCCATGCTGGAAATGCAAAAGGAAAAACTGCGTGAACGCGTCAATGCTGTTTACGGCTATAATGCCATTTCGCGCATACGCCTGACCCAAACAGCCCCCACCGGTTTTGCCGAGGGCAAAGCCAGCTTTGAGCATCGCCCCAAGCAGGCACCTGCCAAAAAACCCGACCCCGCCACCCAAGCCGAAGCGGCGCAAATGGCAGCGCCTGTTGGCGATGGGAATTTGCGACAAGCGCTTGAGGCGCTGGGGCAGAACGTATTATCCAAATCAAAACGCTGATCTGAAAGGTTAGACATGAAACGATTGATCCTTATTGGGACCGCGAGCCTTGCGATTGTGGCCGCCGCTGCCCTCTGGCAAACTCGCAGCACACCGGCATCCATGAGCGATTTGCCTCTGGGTGCGGCAAACGCACAAGAAGCCGCTGAGGTGGATACCTCTTCAATCGTTGAAATGCGCCTGGGATCTGAAGATGCCAAGGTGACGGTGATGGAATACGCCTCGTTCACCTGTCCCCATTGCGCCAATTTCCACAAAGACCAGTTCAAGGAACTGAAGGCGGATTACATCGACACGGGCAAGATCAACTTTGTTTACCGCGATGTCTACTTTGACCGCTTCGGCCTTTGGGCATCAATGGTGGCGCGCTGTGATGGTCCTGATCGCTTCTTTGGCATCTCCGACATGGTCTACACTCAGCAGCGCGACTGGATCGGCGATGGTCAGGATCCCGTGCAAATCGCCAACAACCTGCGCAAGATCGGCAAAGTGGCCGGCCTTGGCGATGATCAGCTTGACGCCTGCCTGAACGACAACGACAAAGCCAAAGCGCTGGTGGCTTGGTATCAGCAAAACGCCGAAGCCGATGATGTGCGCTCCACACCGACATTGATGATCAACGGTACCGTCTACCAGAATATGGCATACGGCGAGCTGAAAGCGGTCATCGACGAAAAGCTGGCCGAGTAATGGCAACACCTCTGGCAGGCCTTAAGGTCATTGAACTGGCGCGTGTTCTGGCTGGCCCCTGGGCCGGTCAGACGCTGGCTGATCTGGGTGCGGATGTGATCAAAGTCGAAAGCCCGGCGGGCGATGACACCCG
>Ga0209121_10001026_pt1 | contig 29276 bp, 27 predicted proteins | sample Cruoilmetagenom3_FD_187292 | JGI IMG/M metagenome (GOLD analysis project Ga0209121, IMG submission 187292) | Oil polluted marine microbial communities from Coal Oil Point, Santa Barbara, California, USA - Sample 3 (SPAdes) (version 2) | ecosystem: Environmental > Aquatic > Marine > Oil seeps ...
CAAAGCTCGGGATTCCGCTTGTGAGGCATTGCCGAGGAGCCTGTCTGTCCTGCTTCGAAAGGCTCCTCGAGTTCTAGGATTTCAGTTCGCTGAAGACTTCTTATCTCAGTGGCGAACTTTTCCAAGGAGCTAGCAATTATAGCTAAAGTAGTTATGAACTGGGCATGGCGGTCACGCTGGATTATCTGGCTTGATATCGGAGCTGGAGTAAGCCCTAACTTGGTGCAAGCTATTTCCTCAACCCGAGGAGGCACGGTAGCATAAGTGCCTACCGCCCCTGATATTTTGCCTACAGAGACAATTCTTTTGGCTTCAGCTAGCCTTTGAGCATTACGCTTCATCTCCTCAGTCCATAGAGCCATCTTCAAACCAAAGGTAGTCGGCTCAGCATGAACGCCATGGGTCCGTCCCATCATAATGGTATGCTTGTGCTCTACAGCTTTATTTTCTAACGCAGAAATTAGCTCAGTAACATCTTGAGCCAGGATGTCACTCGCCTCTGCTAATTGGAGACTTAAGGCGGTATCTATAATATCTGACGAGGTAAGTCCTAGATGGATAAAGCGTGACTCTTCACCCAGGCTTTCAGCAACAGAATTAAGAAAGGCGGTCATGTCGTGGTGAGTCACCTTTAAAATTTCAGCAATGCGGTCTAGACTGTAACTAGCCTTCCTTATTTTAGGCATGTCTTCTTTAGGGACTTCGCCTAACTCTGCCCAAGCTTCACAAACAGCTATCTCTACTTTAAGCCACTGGTCAAACTTATTCTCCTCTGACCATATTCGTTTCATCTGTGGCCGTGAATAACGCTCAATCATGTTATTTCTTCTCTAAAAGTTTTTAATACTTGATTTCTGACTTGGCAGTTTTTTCACCACCATCAATATAAAGAATAGTTTGCTTATTATTTACACTCCAAGTAGCGGCGATATAGTGGTCTTTGTCACTACTAAGATCTGAGGTATCTATTTCCACATCAGTTCGACCCTTGCCAAGGAAGACATGAAAGAATTTTAATTTATTATCTGAATCTTTGACTATGAATATGTTACCTTGCTCGTTTGAAATGTTAATGAGAACCTGGATTAATCCATCATTCCATCGTAACTTTCCTGCTTTAACCCAAAATTCTATCGTACCCTCTTCTAGATTTAATTGCCCTGCTAAACCCTTTTCATCCTTCACTTTTTCTTTTGTCTTCTGCTTCATTATTCCTTGCCTCCCCCTTAGCTATTTGATAAATATTCACTTCCTTTATGTTTGGATTGATAAATATACCACTACTCCTAATTTCTCTTATCTCTATTTCAAACCTCTTAACTCTGCTCCTTGTATGTAAACCAATAGACAGAGATACTAAAGCGATAATCGCGCTTACAATAGCTGCAATACCCGCTGCCAACGGAAGGCTAATCACATTTGCACCTCTTGGCCTTCCTCAAGCCTTTGGCGATATTCTTGGTAAGCCTCCTTTATTTCATCATACTGCAACCCCAAAATCTGGGCGGCAAGCGAGGCAGCGTTTTTGGCGCCGCTTTTGCCGATGCCAACGCAGGCTACCGGGACTCCGGCGGGCATTTGGGCTATAGAGAGCAAGGCATCTATGCCCTTCAATTCGCTAGTAGGCAAAGGGACACCAATTACGGGCAGCGTTGTCCAGCTAGCTAGGATGCCTGGAAGATGAGCAGCGCCGCCAGCAGCAGCAATGATGACTTTAAGGCCTCGCTCTTCTGCCTTCAGGCCGTATTCCCTTAGCTTCTCCGGGTTTCTATGACCTGAGATAACGGAAAGCTTATAATCAATGCCTAATTGCCCTAGCATATCCAGCGCTGGCTGTATTAGGTCAGCATCCGTCTTGCTGCCGATGACTACACCAACTAGTGCCATTTTTATCACCCTCACCTTATTCCTCTCCCTTCGAGGGAGAGGTTAATGGAGGGAGGCTCTTCGCTTTGCTCAACAGGCTATCTCCCTCAAAGCGATGTCTTTGCGATAATAACAACCTTCAAAGTAAATGTTAGGTAAGTCGTGGTAAACCTTCTCTCGAGCTTCAGCTATGTCTTTACCAGTGCCTGCTACAGCGAGCACACGCCCACCATTGGTATAGATTATACCATCATCGCCCAATCTAGTCCCAGCATGGAAAACCAACAAATCTTTTTCGGCTATAGCCGAAAATTGATTGTAACTTTTTCTTAAGTTCTCTTTTTTGTCGCTTTTAGCGACAAACTTATCCAAGCCTTCTATAGGAAAACCTGTTTTGTAGCTTCCAGGGTAGCCTGCTGAAGCCATTACCACTCCAACGCAAGCCTCGGAACTCCACTCTATTTTTACCTGGTCAAGATTGCCTTGAATCACTGCTAAGAGTATGTCCACCAGATCAGTTTTGAGAAGAGGTAAAATGACTTGATTTTCGGGGTCACCAAAGCGGGCATTGAATTCCAGCGTTAGTGGCTCTCCGTCAACAACCATTAACCCGGCATAAAGGACTCCTTTGTAAGGCATTCCCTCTTTGGCCATAGCTCTTATTGTCGGCAGCAAAATGGTATCGGTAACCTTTTCTATGAGCTTGGTGGAGAAGAATCCTGGGGGGCAATAGCTTCCCATACCACCTGTATTAGGCCCTTGGTCATTATCCCGGATTTTCTTGTAGTCACAGGCGGGAAGCATGGGAGAGACTGTTTTACCGTCGGTAAAGGCTATAAGGCTTACTTCTCTGCCGGTAACGTATTCATCAATTATCACTTTATCTCCGGCGGAGCCAAAGATTTTCGCCTCCATAATATCGCTGAGAGCCTTGTTAGCCTCTTGCATGGAATCAGCTATAACTGCGCCCTTGCCAGCAGCTAACCCATCTGCTTTAATGACAATGGGTGGTTCTTGTCGCTCAAGATATCGGTGAGCCTCAGGATAAGAGGAGAAAACGATTCCTTTAGGACAAGGAATGCCGTATTCCTCCATCAAGTTTCTGGCGAAAACTTTACTCGATTCTATTTGAGCTGCTGCCTTTGTAGGACCGAAAGCAGGGATACCTAAGCTATCAAAATAATCTACTATACCCAGGGCCAATGGTGCTTCAGGACCGACAACAACCAAATCAATATCTTTATCTTTAGCTACTTTACCTAAGGCTTCTATATCTGTGGGCTTAATATTTAGATTTTCCGCTGTGAGTGCTGTGCCAGCATTCCCCGGCGCTGCAAAAATTTTTTCCACCCGGGGACTTTGAGCAATCTTCCACGCTAAGGTGTGTTCCCTCCCTCCACCACCAATAACCAATACCTTCAATGGTTATTATCTCCTCTTCTTATGCTTGCCTCTATTCTTTTTAACCCCTTTTAGTTTAGGTCTGTTTGCCATTTTTACAAACTCTGTCCCTTAAATTTCTCAGCCTGAACGGGGTCGAGGCTCTGAATTAGTTTAAGCAACTCAGCAGCGTGTTCCTTTTCCTCTTCAATAATATGCCCCAGTGTAGTCACAGCCTCTTCACTTTCCAGGCTTTCTATGTGCTCTTGATATTGGTTTATGGCTTGCAATTCACCTATCAAGTCCTCCCGGAGCATCTCCAGATCGTCCTCTCTAGCCAGTTGTTCCTCATCTTTTCCTTCAAAAGGGTAATTCATCTTCTTTCCCTCCTTTAATTAAATCCTAATTATAAAATTCTAATATCTAAGCTCTAAACTCTAAACAAATCCAAAACTCCAAATTCAAATACCAAATTTGCCTTTGGCAAAAGAATTTGAATTATTTATTTAATTCCTCTTTGCACCTTCGGTGCAATTTTGTTTTGAATTTTAGTCATTAGTGCTTTGATATTGTTTAGTATTTCGTATTTAGCATTTAATATTTCTAATCAATTGGGCAACTACATTTCTATAAACAGCCTTATTTATTCCTTTATTCCCATTCTATAGTTGCTGGTGGCTTGCTAGTAATATCGTAAACCACGCGATTGACATTAGGTACTTCATTAACTATGCGGTCCGCTATTCTGGCCAGGAGGTCATAGGGTAGGCGTGCCCAATCGGCAGTCATAGCATCGTCGCTAGTTATCGCTCTCACTGCTATAAGGTAGCCGTAGGTTCTAAAGTCTCCCATGACGCCAACGCTCTTGACATCGGTAAGTACAGCAAAACTCTGCCACAGTTGGCGATAAAGCTTAGCCTTTTTAACCTCATTCATTACAATCCAATCAGCAGCGCGAAGTATTTCTAGCTTCTCCTTGGTGATCTCACCAATGATGCGAATGGCTAATCCCGGTCCTGGGAATGGCTGCCGCCAGAGCATATCTTCCGGCAGGCCTAAGGCCAGTCCTACTTCCCGAACTTCGTCTTTAAATAGGTAGCGCAAGGGTTCGATAAGAGTAAACTTCATTTTAGTTGGCAAGCCGCCGACATTGTGGTGGCTCTTTATTTTGGCCGAGGCTTTGGTTTCAGTAGCACTACTGCTTTCAATGACGTCAGGATAGAGCGTTCCTTGAGCTAAGAAATCAACCGGGCCTAATTTAGCTGCCTCGTCCTCAAAAACTTTGATAAACTCGTTTCCCACAAGGTGGCGTTTCGTTTCGGGGTCAGTCACTCCCTGAAGTCGTTGCAAGAATCTCTCAGTAGCGTCAACGTAAACTATATCCATCTTGAGATTGCGTTTGAAGACATTAAGCACCCTCTCCGGTTCCTCACGACGTAGTAAGCCGTTATTGATAAACAGACAAGTTAACTTGTTCCCAATAGCGCGGTCAATAAGGGTAGCAGTTACTGCTGAATCAACGCCTCCAGAAAGAGCACAGACGACTCTCCCGTCGCCTACTTGCTTTCTGATTTTGTCTGTACTCGCGCTTATGAAATTAGCTGGTGTCCAATTACCTTGGCAGCCACATACCCGATAGACAAAATTCTCGAATATGGTTTCTCCCGATGGTGTATGAGCCACTTCGGGGTGAAATTGGAGTCCAAACACACCGGCATCATTACCCATAACAGCGATGGACGAATTTTCGGTATAAGCCAAAGCCTTGAAACCCGGTGGCATTTCTGCTATTTGGTCACCATGACTCATCCATACAGGAAGAGAAGGGGGCAAGCCAACAAAAAGAGGGCAGTCCTCGGCGCTTGTATGTAAGATAGCATGGCCATATTCACGCTTTGCTCCTAAAGTCACTTGACCGCCTAATTGATGGGCAATAACTTGCATACCATAGCAGATTCCCATGACCGGTAGATGGCTTTCATACACATAAGATGGAGCCAAAGGCGCCCCTGAGTCATACACACTAGCAGGACCTCCCGAGAGGATAAAGCCTCGAGGGTTGAGGGAAGCTATCTTCTCCCATGGGGTATCATAAGGCATAAGCTCACAGTAAACATGGCATTTCCTTATCCGCCGGGCGATAAGCTTGTTATATTGAGACCCAAAATCAATGACTACTAGAGCCTCACGTTCACTCGGTGGTGGTTTGGGTTCGGGTATGGCCTGCTCGCCATGTAGTTCTTTAGCGATCTCTAGATAAGTAGAGACTTCAATATCATCGCTGGCAGTAATACGACGGCTTTCTAACTCGTTTTCCATTTTAGAATTATGTTGACGATGTATGATAGATTATCACTGTGCTAAACTGTTATCAAGTGGTGATAAACTAGCTTCAGGGGATGATATGCTAGTTTTGGGGGATTTACCCTCTAGGCGACATGTGGTAGTATGTTCCTCGATTAAAGTTGTAGGAGAGATGGTAGTCTTATCCATTTCGTGCGAGCTTGGGGTCCTTTTGAACATCTTAAGCGCTCCTTTTGTTCTGGTCAAAAAACCTTGACCTGATATTAACCTGCGCCTGAACCGAAGCTAACCCCAACCTGACATGGCTAAATTGCTAGTCGAATTTGATAGTCTATCATCTCCCTGAAGTTAATTTGGCCATCGATTTGATGACGGCACTTTGTAGACCGTCGGTCGTGAGTTTGAATCTGACCGTTGGCTCGAAGGCTGTTCAGATTGATAGAGAGGCTCGACGATGATTATTGTGGGAGAGAATATCAACACGAGCCGAAGGAGCATTGCAGAAGCTGTCGAGAAACGGGATGCCGAGTTCATATGTAAGACGGCCAGGGATCAAGCTGAAGCAGGGGCCCATTACATTGACGTCAACGCCGGAACCTTTCTGAATCAAGAGGTTGATTGCCTCTGCTGGCTGGTCGAGACGGTGCAAAACGAAGTGGCTCTACCTTTGTGCTTAGACAGTCCAAACCCCAAGGCCTTAGCTGAGGCGATCAAACGCCACAAAGGCGAACCAATGATCAATTCCATTTCGCTGGAAGAAGACCGCTTTCAATCCCTGCTTCCTGTAATCACTTCTCAGCCTTGTCATGTGGTCGCTCTCTGCATGGCTCAAACGTCGATGCCTACCACCATAGAAGAAAGGGTTCAGGTCGGTTCGGAACTTATTAAGAGGCTTACAAATACAGGAATTCCTCTTGAAAAGATTTACGTAGACCCGCTGGTGCAACCTGTTTCTGTGGGCACTCGCATGGGAATTGCCACTCTCGGGGCCATCTATAAAATCATGAAGGATTTCCCGGGCGTAAATACCATCTGTGGTCTTTCCAACATCTCCTTTGGCCTTCCGGAACGCCGCCTGATCAACCGCAATTTTCTGACTCTTTGTATATCATATGGTTTGTCTGCCGCCATTTTGGATCCGACTGACAAGCAGCTCATGGCAACCCTCCTTGCGGTTGAGATGCTTCTCGGCCAGGATGAATACTGCGAAGACTTTATTGGCGCCTACCGAAATGGCCGCATCACCGGAGGATAATTTTACTGTTTGGGTTATAATGAAACAAGCTTAAGGGGGTTGAAGATGAGTGACTTTAAGGCATTAACTGAAGCTGTGATTAAGGGGGACGTCAAGATGGCTGTAGCAGAGACTCAGAGTGCCCTGGATGCTGGCAGCAATGTGCAGGACATTATCGATAAGGGGCTCATTGCCACCATGGATGAAGTGGGCGAGAGGTTTTCCAAGGGGCTGATATTCGTGCCCCAGATGCTGCGCTCTGCCAAGACCATGCAAGGGTGCATGAAACTGCTTGAACCGCTCTTTCAAGAAGGTAATGTCACCTCCAAAGGGAAGGTACTGATCGGGACAGTAAAGGGCGACTTGCACGACATCGGCAAGAACCTGGTTTCCATGATGATGGAGGGCGCAGGGTTCACCATCACGGACCTGGGAGTAGGCGTTCCTCCCGAAAAGTTTGTCCAGAAGGCTCAAGAAGTAGAACCAGACATTGTGGCTATGTCGGCGTTGCTCTCCACTACCATGCCAGCCATGTCCCAGACTATCGAGGCTTTGCAGGAAGCTGGCATCAGGGATAAAGTTAAGGTGATGATTGGTGGTGCACCAGTTACCGACAAGTATGCCCACGAGATAAAGGCTGATTCTTATGCATCCGATGCTGGTTCTGCTGTGAGCAAAGCCAAAAAGCTGCTTGGTATTTCCTGAAAAAACTTTTCCTATAAAGGAGTAGAGTATGAAACCATTGGAAATCCCTACCTTTCAACCTCGGCTGAAAGTCTTGAACCGTGAACAGGCGTTGGCAATCCACACGGCTGCCCTAGAGATTCTTGAAAAGACAGGGTTTAAGATGGAGCACCCCGGCGGCCTGGAAATGCTCGCCGATGCTGGGTGCAAGGTTTCTAATGGTGACTGGGTTAAGCTACCTTCTTACCTTGCGGAAGAGGCCTTAAGGTCAGCCCCCAGGCAGATTGCCCTTTATGACCAGAGGGGCAACAAAGCAATGACTCTCGTCAACGGCAACTCTTTCTATGGCACAGGTTCGGATGCCACTTTCACCTTGGATTTGGAAACTGGTCAACGTCGCCGGACTGCCTTAAGAGATATCGCCAACTTCGCCAAGTTAGTGGACGGGCTTGAGAACATGGACTTTGCTATGTCTATGGCCAACCCTGAAGATGTTCCTATCGAAGATATCTATGTTTATGTCTTTGCCGAGATGGTTAAAAACACCAATAAACCTATTGTGTTCATTGCCGACAGTGGCAAAGATATTGCCAAAATTTACGAGATCGCCTGCCATGTGGTGGGGGGTGAAGAAGAACTCCAGCAGAAGCCGTTCATACTCAATTACTCGGAGGCCATCAGCCCCTTGCACTTTCCCGAGAACGTCATGGAAAGGCTTATTTTCTGTGCTGAAAAGAGGATACCTATCTGCCTTCCCTCTGGCTCCAATGCCGGGGGCGGAGCCCCGGTCACCCTTGCCGGAGCCATGGCTTTGGGGATTGCCGAAAACCTGGTAGGACTCGTAGTACATCAGTTGGTCGGCAAAGGAGCTCCCTTTCTATTTGGCCCTAATGTCAGCGTTTTGGACATGAAGTCCACCGTAGTCTCGTATGGTTGCCCTGAATGGAGTCTCACCCAGGCGGCGCTTGCCGACATGCGCGATGAAATCTATGGCTTGCCCATCTGGGCCTTTGCCGGAGCCTCCGATGCTAAAGTCATGGATGCCCAGGCAGGAGCCGAAGCCATGTTCTCAATCATCAATGCCATGCTCTCTCGGGCTAACTTAATCCATGATGTAGGTTTTCTAGAGTATGGGAGCACCTCTTCGCTTGAGATGGTGACAATGGCTAACGAACTGGTGGCTATGAGCCGTTTTTTTGCCAGAGGAATTTCTGTCAATGAGGAAACCCTGGCCCTCGAAGTAATAGAAAGGGTGGTAAGCGGGGGTCCCGCTTCCATCTTTCTCATGGACGATCACACCTTTGAGCATTTCATGCAGGCTCAGTTTCTGCCGCAGCTTTTGGATCGCTCCCGTTACGATTCTTGGGAAGAGGCCGGAGCCATGGACCTCTATAGGCGGTGCAATATCGAGGCCAAAAGGATTCTTTCCGAATACCAGGTAGAACTTAAACCCAGTGAAGTGCTTAAAGGAATCGACCAAATTCTCCAAGGGCGGTGATAAGGAGCTCAACCATGAGAACGAGTTTGCCATTTTGTAGACTGCTTACAGACGAAAATGTAAAACAGATAGACCAGACAGGGCGACGGATACTGGAACGCATCGGGCTCAGGATTTGTGATAACACCTTTCTCGACAAGCTGAAAACGACGGGAGCTCAGGTCAATTATGACAATCAGAGGGTTCGTTTTAGCGGGGACTGGCTTGATGAAATTTTGGGTCGTGCCCCCTCCCACTTTACCCTCTATTCTCGCGATGGTCGAAATGACCTGCACTTGGGAGAAGGCAATGTCTATTTCGCTAACGGAGGACGGGTATTTCGGATTCTCGATATGGGAACAGGGGGTTACCGTCTCACCCTGCTAAGAGATGTGGCTCGCACTGCCACCCTAGTGCATCACCTAGACTACATTCGGTTTTATATCATCGCCTGTCAGGCCCATGACATAAAACCTATAAATTATCATTTGCTCGACTTCTATTACGCTCTCAACCATACCACGAAACATGTGATGGGGGGCTGTACCGATCTGCATGGCGCTAAGCAGATGTGGAAACTGGCGAGTATTGTCGCCGGAGGAGAAAACAAATTCAGGGAGAAGCCCTTCGTTTCAGTCATCACCAATCCTATAAGCCCGCTCACCATTGAGGCTAACACATTAAATATTCTCGATTTCTGTGGCACACACGGCATACCTGCCACCTGCGCACCAGCACCTATTGCCGGAGCTACCTCGCCAGCCACCCTGGCGGGTACCCTTTCACAGATGCATGCGGAATCATTGGCCGGAGTGGCTATTACCCAGGTGCTTGCTCCGGGAGCAAAGGTGCTTTACGGCGCCGTCCCCATGACCATGGATTTGCGGAACATGGAATTAGCTATGGGCTCAGTGGAAATGACGATGATGAATGCTGCCGCAGTCCAACTGGCGAAGCTCTATAACTTGCCCATTTACGCTTCGGGCGGGCTTACCGAGGCCAAAAGACCTGATATCCAGGCCGGCATTGAAGAGGGTTTTTCTAATTTGACGGTTGCCATGGCTGGAGCAGACTGCATTCATCTGGCAGCCGGGATGATAGATTCGGGGAATTCCATTTCCTATGAGCAGTACGCCATCGACAATGAAATCATAGGAATGATTCACAGGATACTGAGGGGCATCAGTGTGAACGAGAAGACTTTGGGCTTCGATGTAATCGAGAAGGTCGGACCTGGCGGGAACTTTGTCATAGAAGACCATACGGTGGAACACATGATGGACGAATTCTTCTATCCCAGCCTGAGCGTACGGTACAATTTCGATATTTGGGAGGAAAGGGGTCGGCCTGATATGTTGAGCCGTGCCAGCGAACTAGTTCAAAAAATCCTAAAAGACGGCGAAGAGGGTCTCTTAGACCTGGGTTTGATTTCTGAGATAAAGAAGGCTTTTCCCAGTAGCCGACTTATTTAGTACGAAAATGTCGAACAAAACAGGAAATACGACACGCATCATTACTTGCGCGGTCTTCAAACCAGCCCTTGAGCATCTTCAGATGGAAAACAGATATCCTAATCTGTGTTTAACCTATTTACCTTCCAAGCTGCATCTGAGACCGCAAGAGTTGAAAAATCGCTTGCTAAAAGAGATAACTTCCGCTCAAAAAAGGAAGGAGAGGGTCATATGTCTTTATGGGGAGTGTTTCCCCGATATCAACGACTTTTGCCAACAGCATGGAGCGATTAAGGTGCCCGGGCATTACTGCTATGAAATGCTGCTCGGTAGTGAGCGATTCAAGCAGCTCATTGACGAGATGGCAGGAACCTATTTCGCTGAAAGAGACCTCATTCTTAACTTTGTGGAATATTGCGTGAGGCCATTGGAACTCGATGACGACGAGATGCGGGAATATTGTTTTAAACAGTACCAGAGATTGCTCTATGTACGACAGCCATCAGACCCCGACCTCATGCTCCAGGCCAGCGAAGTGGCTGAATTCTTAGAATTATCTCTGGATATAAGTGATGCGGATTATTCGCATCTTGAAAAAGAACTTGTCGGGTTGCTCTAGCGTTGATGTTGGGAGTAGTGAAGATGAAGAAGACCGAAAACCACAAATTTAAGAAAAAAAGCTCTATCGGGTCTCTACCATACGGAAAACAAAAAAAGAAATACTTCTCGTTGAATGTTCTGCCTGACGACCTCTGGCTTAGGGCTTACCAAGGAGAGAGTGTGTGGGAGGCCTTGCAACGGGGAGGCATAAAGCTAGGAGAGTGCGGCGGGCTGGGGAAATGCGGCAAATGCAAAATCAAAGTGGTCTCTTCCATAGGGCCCCCATCCAAGGAGGAAAAAGAGCTCCTTGATGAGGAGGAGCTGGCAGAGGGTATGCGTCTGGCTTGCCGCACCAACGTGGATAAGGACTTGGTGCTGATATTGGTCGGGGAATCTGTTTCGGAACTGGAATTTCAGCAGATTCTCACGGCCGGGCATCGACCTCTTTTTCAACTGGAACCCCTTGTGCGTCGGCTGCTGGTTACCTTACCCTCTGACCCTCAGAGTGAGGCGCTTTCCGATTTGGACCGCATCAAGCTGGTGCTGCGATCTGGATATGACGAACTGACAGCCTCGCTTCATTGTCTTCGCTCGCTACGGGACAGTCTGAGGAACAGCCAGTTCCGTGGAGCAGCGGTGCTGCATGACGACTGCTTGGTGGCCTGGAGGAACGCGGAAGAAGTGGATCGCCACTTTGGATTGGCCTTCGACCTCGGTACAAGCACCCTGGTGGGCAAGCTCATCAGTTTGGTGGATGGAGGCGAAGTCGCCGTCGCTTCCTGTCTCAATAGTCAAATGAAGTATGGCACCAACGTGATCAGTCGTCTTCAGTACATTAAAGAACACACCTACGGTCTGCAAATTTTGCACAATCTTATGGTCAAGAATCTGAATCAACTCACTGCGCGCCTCTTGAAAACGGTTGGGCTTAAGCCAAACGACATCTTCGTTGCGGTCGCTGCGGGTAATACCACTATGCAACACCTCTTGCTGAAGCTGGATCCCTCGGGAATTGCCGAGGCACCATTTGCCCCCGTTTTAACCGATGGTTTGATTGTGAGTGCAGCGGATGTTGGTCTCCAATTGAATCCCGAGGCGCTTTTTTACATAATGCCAGTAAAATCTGGCTACATTGGCGGTGACTTATTGAGCGTTATCCTAGCTTCTGGTGCTGCGGAGCAAGAAGATGAATTTGTACTAGCCCTGGACCTCGGCACCAATGGAGAAATCTTTCTTGGCAATCACAAGAGACTCATGACCTGCTCTGCTGCTGCCGGTCCTGCCTTAGAAGGCGCAAGGATCTCTAACGGGATGATTGCTGCTGCTGGAGCGATAGAAGCTGTCAGTTTCGAAGAAGGCGACCTTCATTATCAGGTCATTGGTAATATCAGCCCCAAAGGGATTTGCGGGAGCGGATTAGTGGAACTGGTTGCCGTGCTCTTGGAGCTTAGTATCATCGATAGCGAGGGTTTAATTCGTCCCCCTCAAGTAGAAGTAGCAGAGAATTTGAGGTCAAGAATAATTGGTGATGGGTCAGGGGTCAATAACTTCCTTGTCGCTTCCGCAGAGGAAAGCTACGATGGTAACCCAATCTATCTTACCCAAAAAGATGTTCGCGAGCTTCAGCTCGCTAAGGGGGCTATCGCAGCCGGTGTAAAAACCCTAATGGACGAAATGGGTATTGAGATTAAGGACATTGACCGTGTATATCTCGCAGGCGCGCTTGGAAATTATGTTAACCCCAATAGCGCCGTGCGTATCGGACTTATTCCTAATGTTGACCGGGGGGTTATCTCCTCATTAGGTAATGCTGCCAGCACCGGAGCTTCCATGGTCCTTTTGTCCAAGGGTTACTGGCAGATGGCTGGTGAGCTTCGCAATTTTATTGAGCATGTTGAGCTTTCCTCCCGGCTCGATTTCAATGAATATTTTATCGAGCAGATTGATTTTCCAAAAGAGAAGCTATTGGACCTTTACCGGGGAGAGGTTGAGGAGGATATGATGAAAGCAATCAACGTTGGAGACGTAATGACTCCCGATTTCCCTACAGTCTCTTCTACTATGTCTCTGGAAGAATTAAGAGAACGATTACGTGATACAGGTCATCATGGCTTTCCAGTTCTGGATAAGGAGGGACGTTTATTTGGGTGTGCTGCAGTAGCAGACCTGGAGAGCGCTGTGCGCAGTGGGAAGACTGACCTTAAGGTAGGCGATATTGCTACCAAAGAACTTTTCTTGGCTTATCCTGACCAGACTTTATATGAGGTGTTACGAGCAACCGACAAAGATTATGGACGTATCCCTGTTGTGGAACGCCATGATAGAAGTCGCTTGATTGGGGTATTGCGTCGCCATGACATTATGGCGGCCTACCGTAGGAAATTAGCACAAACCAGAGAAGCAGGCAAAGGGTTGCCCTGAAGAGAACCTATGGCAAGGTGTTCCGTGCGGATTTTACCCCTTCTCATACCAGCCCGAATGTCAGTTCAGATGCTGGTGGAGCAGTTCAAAATGTTTGTTTCATATCAGCTCGCACCAGATTCACCAAACCCGCCTCCGTCCTCCAGCTTGCACTGTTCTGCACGTGACTGTATGGTATCAGATTGCGTTAGGCAAACTGGTGGTGGCTCAGGTTATTCAACAGGTCTAGAGCGCAGGTAGCCTTGATAGCTATCGCAGCAGATGCTAATATTTGATAAACTAGAGTGGACTAAGCCCCTCGTACCGTCGCATATTGAGGCACCTGTCGCTACTATACTTATGAGCCCGTATTACTGACTAATCTGGAGCACAACAGTATGAGCAAAACCGACTGGGTAGAGCCTGTGCAGAAGTTATACCACCAGCGCTGGCGTATCTGGATTATCGCGTGTCTCGCTCATACAATGGGGTTGTTTCACCGGGCGGCGATGGCAGTCATGGCTGACCGACTTATGGCTGATTTTGGCATCAGTACGGTGGCCTTTGGCAGCCTGGGTGCGGTATATTTCTACATCTACGCTGCCATGCAGCTGCCGTCAGGCACCCTCGCCGATACGCTGGGGCCACGGAAAACGATTACTGCTGCACTGCTCTTATCAGGAACAGGTTCCCTGATCATGAGTATCGCGCCCACGTTCGGTATTCTGTACATCGGGCGGGTTGTAATTAGCTTTGGGGTTTCTATAACCTTTCTCAGCGTTATGAAGCTGCTTATGGAGTGGTTTCATAGACAGCAGTTAGCTACCATGGTGGGTCTCACTGCTGCCCTGGCAAACTTGGGCCAGATAGCTGCTACTACTCCTCTGGCCCTCGTGATAATTTGGGTGGGCTGGCGAATGTCATTGGTGACCACTGCGGTGGTAACCTTTGCCTTGGCGGTCGCCAACTGGTTCATCGTTAAGGATAGCCCCGCTCAAGTTGGCATATCACCTGTAGCCGAGCTTAATGGACAAACTGCTCGGCAAGTCGCTGCGTCAAGTGATTCTTCAGGCTTGAGCCTAGCACACAGGTTCAAGATTGTCCTCAAGAACAGGCATCTCTGGCCCCTGTTTCTGCTGGCGTTGGGAACATATGGTGCCTATGTTACCCTGTTTAACAACTGGGTGGTGGTCTATGTGATGCAGACCTATGATGTACAACGGGACTTTGCTGCCAACTTCATGCTTGTTGCTACCATTGGATTGATGGTAGGTACCACATTGTCAGGCTTTTTCTCCGACCGAATTGGGCAAAGACGGCGCTTGACAGCTATGGTGTTCATTAGCTTCTCCCTGACATCTTTCCTGCTTTTGACCCTATGGAATGGTGGTAGGCCCCCTATCGGGGCGTTCTACCCCCTGTGCTTTTTCATAGGACTTGGCACTGGCTGTATACCCCTCACCTTTTCCCACGTTGGGGATGTAGTTGAACCTTCTGTTGAGGGTATAGCATCTGGCCTAGTTAATATGGGTGGGTTTGTTGGTGCTGCCATAGCTCAACCGCTGTTTGGTTATATCTTAGATCTGGGGTGGGGGGGTGATATGATGCAGGGCGCCCGTGTCTATCCTTTGGCAGCTTTTCAGCACGGCCTCTTGATATGTTGTGTGCTGGCGGCGCTGGGTTTTCTTGGTGCGCTGCTGATGAAGGAGACTGGTCGCCACGAGAGCTATAGTGCGCGGGGTTAGGTCTATACGTCGGGAAGCAAGGCGGTGCTGAAGTGATTAAGTCCTTAAGAGATGTATAATGTCGCTAATCATATGGATGAGTACAATGGCTTGGCAAACCAAATGCTATGGGTGTATGGTTGATGCCAAGAGCCACAATTTGCTTGACAAGGTTAAATAATAAGGAATAAAATAGCTTGTTTTGTGTGAATAGGAGAGTGTGATGAAATATGGCTGAAGTAAAGATCGGTTTAGGTGAGAGTTTTGAGAGCTTATTACGTAGATTTAATAAGCAAGTGCAGCAAGACCATATTTTAGCTGAAATTCACCGACGCAAGTACTACGAAAAACCGAGTCAAGCGCGCAAGAAAAAAGAGGCAGCGAAGAGACGGAAAAACTCCAGTCACCCAAGATAATGCTGGAAGGTAAAATAAGGGGGGATCTTAAAGAGGCGCTTAAGCGACAGGACAAAGTGCGAGTTTCCATATTACGTTTGGTCTTGGCTGAGATAAAGAATACTGAAATTGCCCAGCGAAAGTCCGTCGACGATGATAAGGCTCTTGAGGTTATTACTAGGGGGGTGAAGCGCCATCGGGAGAGCATTGAGGCTTTTAAGCAAGGAAATCGCAGCGACCTTGTAGCGCAGGAAGAAGCAGAATTGAATATTCTTATGGAGTATCTTCCCAAACAGATGACTCGTGAAGAGATTGTAATTGTAGCACGCCAAGCAATAGATACAGTTGGAGCCAAAGAAGCAAGTGATAAAGGTAAGGTCATGTCTCAGCTTATGCCTCAGCTTAAAGGCAAGGCTGATGGGAAAGAAGTAAGCGATGTAGTTTCAGAATTGCTGGGTAGCATGTGAGTCCATAAGAGTGGCTGGAGCTTTTTAAACAATGGCGGTATCATTTTATCGCCATTGCTTTTACTGTGATATGAAATTCGGAGTTATTGTCTTTCCTGGCACTTGGAGCGACCGAGATTGCTACTACGCTCTTTATGATGTCCTGGGACAAGGAGTTAACTATATTTGGCATAAGGAGACACAACTGTCTAATTATGACTGTATTATTCTTCCTGGGGGTTTCTCCTACGGTGATTATCTTCGTGTTGGAGCTATAGCTCGCTTTTGCCCCATTATGATGGCTGTGGAACGATTTGCCTATGATGGGGGATTGGTTATCGGCATCTGCAATGGCTTTCAAATCCTGTGTGAAGCTGGGCTTCTACCTGGAGTGTTATTACCTAGCAGTCATCTACAATACCGATGCCAATGGGTCAATCTAAGAGTGGAGAGCAATTATTCCCTTTTTACTTCTAAGTGTAAGAAAGGACAAGTATTGAAAATTCCCATTTCTCATTACGAAGGCAACTATTACGCTGATGAGGCTACTCTGGAAGGGATGGAAGCCAGTGGTCAGATTGTTTTTCGTTACTCTACTCCTTCAGGCGAGATAACTGAGGAGGCTAATCCTAATGGTTCTTTACATAATATTGCGGGGATTGTTAACAGAGAGGGCAATGTGCTGGGCATGATGCCTCATCCTGAGCGGGCTTGCGAGCCGCTTCTCGGTAGTGTGGATGGTAATCTAATTTGGGAGTCGATTATTGAATATCTCCAAAGAAACTCTGGATAAAGTCGCTTTAAGCGAAAAGGAATACCACCTTATCGTGCAGCAATTGGGGCGTGAGCCCAGTGAGGTGGAGCTGGGCATGTTCGGCTCTTTGTGGAGCGAGCACTGTGGCTATAAGCATTCCAAACCTCTGCTTAAGCTTTTGCCTTCTCGAGGTAAACATGTGGTAGTTGAGTTAGGAGAGGAGAATGCTGGAGCAGTGGACATTGGCGATGGGCAGGTGGTTGTGATGAAGATGGAGTCCCACAATCATCCTTCAGCAATTGAGCCATATCAAGGTGCAGCCACCGGAGTAGGTGGCATTGTGAGGGATGTTTTCACTATGGGTGCTCGACCTATAGCTTTGCTTAACTCACTTCGGTTCGGTCCTCTAACTGAAGCTCGCAATCGCTATTTATTTAACGGCGTTGTTGGTGGCATTGCGGGCTATGGAAATTGTCTAGGAATACCTAACATAGGGGGTGAGGTGGTTTTTGCCCCTTGTTATTCTGCTAATCCCTTAGTTAATGCTCTATGCCTGGGTATTGCTAAGAAGGATAAGCTGGTTAGGGCTAAGGCCAGTGGTGCAGGTAACCTGCTAATGTTGGTGGGAGCCGATACTGGGCGTGATGGGATTTATGGCGCTTCTGGTCTGGCATCGCGCACTTTTGAGGCTGAGCAAGAGCTGAGGCCAACAGTTCAAGTGGGCAATCCCTTCCTGGAGAAACTGCTCATGGAAGCATGCCTTGAGCTGGCTCAGACCGACTGGATTGAGGGAATGCAGGATTTAGGGGCTGCTGGACTGACCAGCGCTGCTGTGGAGTCTGTGGCAAAAGGTGGGGGAGGAGTGGAACTAGACGTGCTTAAGGTGCCTCGCCGCGAGGGGGGCATGACTCCTTATGAGATAATGCTCTCAGAATCACAGGAGAGAATGCTGCTGATTGTGAAGAAGGGTTATGAGGATAGGGTAAAAAGTTTACTTGATCGTTGGGAGCTTAACTCTGATATTATTGGTCAGGTCACTGATAGTGGGTTGGCTGTAGTTAAGGAAGGAGAGGAGATTGTAGCTAGAGCTTCAGTGAACTTGCTGGTATCTCCGCCCTTGTATTGGCGGCGAGCTAAGAAGCCAGCTTGGCTCAAAAGACTCCAATCTTGGGATGCACGTACTATTCCTGAGCTAGCACCAAAGCAGTGCAATTCCACCTTGCTTCGTCTGCTTGCTTCTCCCAACATTGCCAGCAAGGACTGGGTTTATCGTCAATATGACCATCAGGTAATGGCTAATTCTGTGGTTCTTCCGGGCAGTGATGCCGCTGTCTTGCGTATTAAGGGTACCAAGAAAGGTATCTCTTTAACTACTGATGGCAATGGGAGGTATTGCTATCTTGACCCTTACTTAGGTGGTGCCATTGTTGTAGCTGAGGCTGCTCGAAATTTGGTTTGCAGTGGAGCTGAGCCTTTAGCCATCACCGATTGTCTTAACTTTGGTAATCCAGAAAGAGATGATGTTTATTATCAGTTGAAGGAGTGCATCAGGGGAATAGCGCGAGCATGTCGAGAGCTACGAATCCCGGTTATTAGCGGCAATGTTAGCCTTTATAACGAAACCAAAGGTGAGGCTATCTATCCCACGCCCGTAGTAGGTATGGCAGGAATCATAGGTGATATAAATAGATATTGCACTATGTCTTTTAAAGCCGAGGGCGATGTGGTATTTTTACTGGGTAATCCCTTAATGGCAGCTGACAGCTATCAGCTAACAGCTATCAATGGTCTCGGTGGCAGTGAATATCTGGAATTGGTGCATGGGCTGGTGGAGGGGCGTCCATCTATTAACCTGGATTTGGAGAGGAGGGTGCAACGTTGCTGTATCGAAGCAATAAAACAGGGACTTGTCAAATCAGCACACGATTGCTCTGAAGGTGGTTTGGCAGTGGCCGTCGCTGAAAGCTGCGTCGCTGGTAACATTGGTTTTAAAGGTGAGGATTGGAAGGTGGTAGGAAGATTAGACTCTACATTCTTTGGGGAGCATCAATCACGGATTGTGGTATCAATCTCACTTGACTCAGTATCCGAGTTGAACAAGATAGCTAAGAGGTGGCAAATACCATTGACCTGGCTAGGTGAAGTGGGCGGCAAGCGATTGGCGATAGAAGGCTACATCGATTTATCTTTGGCTGAAATAGGAAGAACATGGCAGGATGGATTAAAGGATAAATACTAAGCACTAATATCTAAATTCTAAACATTTGGAATTTTGGATTTTGAAATTATTTAGAGCTTAGAAATTCGAATTTAGGATTTAAGTTGAATGGAAGTTTGTCCATTTCGAGGCATACGATATAACGCGGGAATAGTTGGGGATTTAGCTCGGGTTATCTGCCCTCCGTATGACGTCATCACTTCTGAGCAGCAGAAGTTCTATTATGAGAGGAGCGACTATAATGCTATTCGCCTGGAGTGTGCCTCGGAACAAGCTGGGGATACTACCACAGATGACAGGTATAGTAGAGCAGCCATCGCCTTTCAGCAATGGCTCAAGGAGGGGATTCTTCGAATCGACGATTCTCCAGCTTTTTATGTTCACGATCATTATTTTACTTACTTAGGGGAGAGGAGGAGACGGCGCGGGTTGATAGCGCGTGTTAAGTTAGAACCATGGGGAGACGGAATATACCCCCACGAAGAAACATTTTCCAAAGCTAAGAGGGATCGTTTACAACTAATGCGCTCTTGCCAGGCTAACTTCAGCCCATTGTTTGCCCTATATCAGGATTCAGAACAAAAGATTGCCTTGATACTACATGAGGCATCACAAGATAAGCCAATAATGTCATTGCGAGTGAAGCGAAGCAATCTCCCTGATTCTGATGACAAGCATATCATCTGGGCGATAACTGACTCCAGATTCCAGCAACAGATAAAACGCTCTTTAAGCGGTCAACCTCTTTATATAGCTGATGGGCATCACCGTTATGAAACAGCGTTAGCTTATCAACAGGAGAGAGCACAAGTCATTGCGAGCCGAAGCCCTGAGCGTAGCGAAGGGACAGCGAAGCAATCTCTAACTGGGAAGGAAGCCTTCAATTATGTAATGATGACCCTGGTTGACTTTTCTGACCCAGGGCTGGTCATTTTACCAGTTCACAGGTTAGTGCGTGGTATAGCATATTCTACTTTAGCTGGACTAGAAAATCATCTTGAGGATTTCTTTATCTTGGAGTCTGTTCCATTGACTGAAGGGCTGTTTAGTAGTTTAGAACTTGAAATGGCTGGCGAGGTGGTGCTAGGCATTTTAGGTTTGAAGCCCGGGTTCCTGGTAGTGCTTAGACAGCGTCAAGGCATTTCCCTTGAAGGCGTAATGCCTGAAAAACGCTCTGGGGTTCATAGAAGATTAGCTGTGAGCCTTCTCAATTATATTATCCTAGACAAAATGCTGGAGCTCGTACAGGATAGTGAGGACATGGCTTATACTGTTGACACGACTGATGCTTACCAGCAGATAAGGGAAGGGAAATACCAATTAGCTTTCCTCGTAACTTCACCAAGCCTAACGGTGCTCAAAACGGTAGTCGATGCCAAAGATAGGATGCCGCGCAAATCAACCTACTTTTATCCCAAACTCCCTGCAGGACTGATTATTAATTCTCTTAGTCAGCTATAGTTTTGCTAGCTTAACCGTGTAAACCTCTGGCAGAGCTAGAACTTCCTTTCTTTGCTCTTCAGTGAGAGGTTCATCAAGGGCTAAAATTGCAAGTGCTTGACCGCGGGGCTGAAGCCGACTCAGGTGCATAGCACTGATATTAACATTGGCTTTACCAGTTATGGCACCTATGGCGCCGATAAGGCCGGGACGATCACGGTGATTGCAAAATAGGAAGTAACCCCCAGTGGGTACTATGTCCATCCAGAAATCGTTGACCTGAACGAGGTGAGTTTCATCCCGCATAACCGTGCCTGAAACAGTAGTAGTCCCCCCATTGGTGCTGACCGTTAAGGTAAGCAAGTTAGAATAATTCTGACATACAGGCTCTGTCTCCTCAGCGATCTTTAAGCCGCGCTGAGCAGCGATGAAACTGGCATTAACCAAATTAATCCTTTCTTCGATTACTTGTTGCAGTAGCCCATTAAGAGCCGCTGCTTTTATGGAACTGCAATCATAATTTGCTATTTCACCGCAATACTTAATATGCAGGGAATTCATTTGCCCTTCCATTAATTGGCTAGCGAGGCTGCCCACAGTCGAAGCTGCTCTTATGAAAGGCATTAGTTCTGGAGATACCTGTGGAGCGTTAATGGCATACTTGCTAAATTGTCCTTGAAGCGCTGCTATAACCTGCTCGGCAATGTCTTTGGCTACAGTGGTCTGAGCTTCGATTGTAGAGGCACCCAGGTGAGGTGTAACGATAATCTTCTCCTCCCTGAGCAGAGGGCTGTCTGTTACCGGCTCATTGGAGAAGACATCGAAGGCAGCGCCAGCTATTCTTCCATCCTTAACTGCTTTGCATACTGCTTCCTCATCGACTAATTCACCTCGGGCAGTATTGATAATTTGAGCTGATGGCTTTAATTTTCCCAGCGCCTCAGCGCCAATCAATTTCTCGGTAGCTGGCGTTAGTGGCGCATGAAGGGTAATAAAATCGGCTTCTCCGAGCAATTGTTCCAGGGAAACCAGGTCTACCCTAAGTTTGCGGGCATAGTTTGGAGATACGAAGGGATCGTGAGCGATAACACGCATCTCGAAGGCTTGGGTGCGCTTGGCTACCTCTGAGCCCACATTACCTAAGCCAATGATGCCCAAAGTCTTGCCTTTGAGTTCAGTCCCAATTAAGTTTCCTCTTTGCCATATGCCTGATTTAAGTTGCTTATTTGCTTGAGGTACATGGCGTGCCAGGGCAAGCATAAGAGCTATGGTGTGTTCTGCCGCAGACACAGTGCTGGCAGTAGGAGCGTTAACTACTACTATCCCCTTTTTGGTAGCGGTGTCAACATCAACGTTATCCGTACCTACGCCAGCTCGGCCAATCACCTTGAGTTCTTTCCCAGCCTCAATAATTTCTGCTGATACCCGAGTTTGGCTACGCACAACTAAAGCATCGTAATCGCCAATCATGGCTTGCAGTTCCTCGGGCTTTAATCCAAGCTTAATAACTGCCTCAGCATGTTGGCGAAGAATCTTTACACCATCTTCAGCAATTGGCTCAGTAATTAAGACTTTCATCTTCTGCTTTTAGGTAAGGCCTCAGCCAGAGCATCTAGTACGGATTCAATATCATGTTCTTCAACCCAACCAAGGTGGCCGATGCGAAAAATTTTGCCTGATAGCTTCCTTTGTCCCCCGGCAATAACCACGCTATGCTCATTCTTGAGAACTTGAATTAATTTAGGCACATCAAGTTTATCAGAAGCGTTCACTGCCGTCACTGTATTAGAGGCGTAGCCTTCTTCAGGAAAAAGAGATAATCCTAGTGACTTTATTCCGTTTCTAGCCGTTTGAGCTACTCTAGCATGTCGAGCGAATACGTTAGCTAGTCCTTCGTTCAACATTAAATCTAAGGTAGCATCCAGGACATAGCAAATAGAAACAGCCGGGGTCCAGGGAGTTTGCCCTCTCCTGAAGTAATCCTTGGCTTGGCTAAAATCCCAGTAGTAACGTGGCATTTTAGCTTGAGCATGAGCTTGCCAGGCCTTCTCACTCACGCTAACCATAGCTAGCCCGGGGGGTGCCATCCATCCCTTTTGAGAGCCGGTGACAACTATATCACAGTGCCAGTCATCGGCAGGTAAATTGATGCAGCTAAGGCTGCTTATAGCGTCGACTAGAAGAAGTTTATCAAATCGCTTAACTACAGAACTTATTTCATTAAGGTTGTTAGTTAAGCCTGTAGATGTCTCATTATGGGTTACCAGAACTGCCTTAATGTCACCGTCTGTTTTTAGAACTCTGAGGATAGCTTCAGGGTCGACTGCCTTCCCCCATTCGAAATTGAGGCGTTTTACTTCGGCGCCATATTGCTCAGCAATATCGCCAAAGCGGTCACCAAAGGCTCCATTGGATACAGATAAAACGTTATCGCCCGGCGACAGTGTGTTGACAATGGCTGCTTCTAGGCCACCGGTGCCTGAAGCTGTAAGTAGAAAGACATCTTCCCTGGTTTGGAATATCTGTTTTAATTTCACTGTTACTGAGTTAAGAAGTTTAGCGAATTCCTCTCCTCGATGGTTTATCATTTGCTTTGCCATAGCTTGGAGAGCTTGTGGTGGGCAAGGTGTCGGTCCTGGTATACGCAGTTGCATCTTCATTACCTCCAGTTTATTTAATTGTTATTCCGATAAAGTTGCGCTTCCCTATTTTGAGTATGCCGCCTTGGTGAGCGTTAATGATGTTGCTGCTCACTTTCTCGCCATCCAACTCAACTGCTCCTTGGGCAAGCAGGCGTTTCAATTCGTTCTTACTTTTAACTAGACCCTCTTCCAACAAAGTTGGAGCAATGTCAAGCCGGTACAGTCCGTTTCCAATATAAGTAGCTGCAAAAGCATACTCAGCAACTTTCTCTGGTATCTCCCTCTTCTGAAATACTCTAGTAAAATCTTGTTCTGCCTCATCCGCAGCATTTTTACCGTGAAATTGTTTTGTGATTTCATAGGCCAATCGTTTCTTGAGGTTCATTGGGTTGACCGAACGAGTATTCAACTGCTCCTTAAACTCAGTAATTTCTTTATCAGGGACATCGGTCACTAACTCAAAATAATCAATGATAAGAGAGTCCGGGAGAGACATAACCTTGCCGTACATTTCCCTAGGAGATTCGTCAACACCTATTTGATTACCTAGGCTCTTGCTCATCTTTTGGCTGCCATCAGTACCGATGAGAAGAGGAACGAGGAAAACTTGCTGAGGAGGCTGCCCCATATGCTGCTGCAGTTCTCGACCTAAAAGGCAGTTAAATTTCTGGTCGGTACCGCCAAATTCGACATCAGCTTGGATAACTACGGAATCATAGGCCTGAAGTAAGGGATATAGCATTTCCGCTAAAGAGATAGGACTGCCAGAATTATACCTTTTATTGAAATCTTCTCGAGCTAGAAATTGCGCTATAGTGAATCTGCTGGTGAGTTTAATTACCTCGTCTAAGGTGAATTGACTATACCATTCACTTTGCCATCTCACTTCGGTCTTGGCTTTATCTACCACCTTAAAGAATTGTTTCATGTAAGTTTGGGCGTTAGCCTCTATTTCATGCAGTGAAAGCATAGGGCGGGTGGCTGATTGACCACTTGGGTCACCAATTCGTGCTGTCCAGTCACCAACTATGAGTATAACCTTGTGCCCCAGCTTCTGAAGCTGGCGTAGCTTCCTCAAACCAGCTACATGCCCCAAATGGATATCAGGGGTGCTGGGGTCGAAGCCCTGCTTCAAGTTCAGGACCCTCCCTGATTCTAGGAGCTTCGCCAACTCTTGCTCGGTGATAATTTCAGCTACCCCTCGTTTTAATATGGAGCTAAATCTAGAATCAATCATTTCAATTCTTACCCTCGCCTAGCCTCTCCCTTTAAAGGAGAGGAATGAGGTGAGGGTGGTTTCTGCCTCTCGAATATCTTTCTTCATTTGCGCCTTTAGTTTTTCAGGGGAGGCAAAACGCTGCTCATCTCTTAGTTTCTGTATAAATTCTATACTAATCTCTTTACCATATAAATCGCCCTCATAATTTAGCAGGTGAGTTTCGATACTTTTTTCGCCCTTCCCAAAGGTTGGGCGGGTGCCAATATTAGTCGCCGAAGGGAATTGCTTGCCATCTACCTGAGTGATAGTGGCATAAACACCATTGCTGGGCAGTGTTTGTTGGGGTTGTACATCTAGGTTAGCGGTGGGAAATCCCAAAGCCCGACCACGTTTACCTGCGGTGATGACTTTGCCTGCAAGATAGAAATGGCGTCCCATTAACTTTTCTACCTTTGTCATGTTACCTTGAGCCAATGTTTGGCGAATGAGAGTGCTGCTTACTATTTCACCATCGACTGTGAAGGGGGGTATGGTTTCTACACTAAACTCCATTTCTTTCCCTAAGGAGCGAAGCAAGTTAGCATCGCCTTCTCGCCCTCTTCCTAAAGCGAAGTCAGGTCCCACTACAAGGCCACGCATTTTGAGATACCTCTTAAGTAGGGAGATAAACTCCCTGGCACTCAGGTGAGACATCTCTGAGGTGAAAGATAGCACGACGACTAGGTCTATACCTAGTTCCTGAAGTGATTTAACTCTGTCTTTTAAGTCATTTAGCCAGGGTAATTGACTGTGTGAGTGTAACACCGATTGAGGATGGGGATTAAAAGTAACTACTCCGCTAAGCAAGTTTTTCTCCTGCGCTCGCCACTTCAAGTTTTCTAGCAGGTAGCGATGCCCTGCATGCACGCCATCAAACACACCCACAGTGAGAAGTGTTTCGCTTTGTGGAGCCAGCTTAGCTAGCTCCTGCGCAATCCCCATGTAGCCTCCATGTTTCTTAGGATTTAACTTTTACGCCAGAAATAGCTAACTTTCTACCTGTAATCTGAGCTATAGGTGCCAATTGCGACATAAGTCGTCGAAAGTTATCGAAGGTGAGAGATTGCGCACCATCCTTGAGCGCTAGGTCGGGGTTGGGGTGGACTTCTATCATCAGTCCATCTGCTCCAGCAGCTATCGCTGCTAATGCTAGAGGAGGTACTAAATACCATTTACCTGTAGCATGACTGGGGTCAGCGATAATAGGCAAGTGGCTAAGCTTCTTAATGGTGGGGATGGCGCTGATGTCCATGGTGTTGCGAGTGGAGCTTTCAAAGGTTCTAATACCACGCTCGCAGAGGATAAGTTGTTCATTCCCTTGAGCTAGGATATATTCAGCGGCTAATAGCCATTCTTGAATGGTGGAGGACAGGCCCCGCTTGAGCATTACTGGCTTTCTTAGCTTTCCCACTTCGTCAAGCAGGATGAAGTTTTGCATATTCCGCGCCCCAATCTGGAGTATATCGGCATAGCTAGCTACCAGCTCAACGTCGGTCGGCGTCATCACCTCAGTGATGACTGGCATCCCAGTTTCCTCTCTGGCTTTCGCTAATATTTTAAGCCCTTCGTGGCCTAATCCTCGGAAATGGTATGGTGAGGTGCTTGGTTTAAAGGCACCGCCACGTAGTATATTGGCGCCACTTGCCTTAACCTCCCGTGCTGTGGCTAAAAGTTGCTCCTCGCTTTCCACAGCGCAAGGTCCAGCCATAACGACTATTTCATCGCTGCCAATGGTGAGGTCATTTACTTTGACTAGGGTATTTAAAGGATGAAACTCCCGACTGGCAAGCTTATAAGGCTTGCTGATAGGGATAACCTCCTCTACTCCCGGGAGCAATTGCAGCAAGTCCTGAAGTTCAGAGACAGGTTGCCCTAATACACCAATAATAGTATGTTCCACACCTTGTGATATATGGGCCTTTAATCCTGATTCTTCAATACGCCTAACAACCCCGCCTATTTCATCTTGGCTAGAGCTAGTTTTCATGACTACAATCATTTCTTGTCTCCTGTCTCACCATTTCCCTTTCCCTTGATGGGAGAGTGGACGTAAAGGTGCGTAAACTTTTGGCTTCTCCAAGGTAAATATGTGTAATTTCCTCAGCCGTTTTTTCAGTGTTTACTAGCATCAAAATTCTCAAGCAGCGTGGCAGACTATCGGGAACGTTCATTTCATGTCCGCAAAACAAAGCAAGCTGCTGTGGCCATCCTAACTCCCGTGTTGCTGCTGCAGGGAACTCGGCATTTAGGTCTGACGTGGTGCTAAAAAGTATAGCAGCTATATCGTCGGTTTCGACTCCGTTAGCATGTAACATTTCCGTAAGCAGCTCCTTACTGGCAGCTACAATACTCTCCTTATTATTTGCTGGAACTGTGACAGCACCTCTGATGCCACGACACCACAATTTAATATTTCTCCCTCCTAGCTTTAAGCCAATAGCCTATCTTATTTGTCGACCTTCGTCAAGAAATTATGATATCATTTTATTGCGCCACGTCGTGCTACCAAGCTTGATTGTGTGACGTGTGATAACCAATTATTCTTACATCTGGCGATTTGTGGCACGCTGACCGTGGCCTTGGCCAGGGAGACACATGGACCTAAAAACTATTGAGTCAATAAACACCGACGTGCTAGTCATTGGTGGCGGGCTTGCTGGGCTAAGGGCAGCCATCGAAGCCAGGAAGTACGGCCTTGAGGTAGCTTTAGCGTCCGAGTCACCGGCCGGATTCAGGAACAATTCTGCCATTTCGAAGGCTACGTTTGCTGCCAGTGGCATCTGGAAACAGCAAGGCGATTCGCCTGAACTACACCTCCACGACACGGTCGCCTCTGGGTGTTTAATCAATGACCGAACTATGGTTGAAGCAATAACGCAGGGCGCAGCTCAGCAAGTCTATGATTTGATGAACTTTGGGGTTAGTTTTAGAAAGCGTGGTGAAGAGTTACTCGCGTTGCACTTGCCCGGACATAGTTGTCCCAGGCATGTTTCTGGTGAGACACTTAGGGGAATTGATCTCACTAGGCCAATGCGACGCTACGCGGAGAGTGCGGGCGTCCAAATTATCGAAGGTGTTTTGATAACTAAGCTGCTGTCAGCCGACGGTGTGGTGGTAGGAGCACTGGGCATAACTCGAGGAAACATGCTTGTCATTAACGCTAAGTCTACTATCTTAGCCACTGGTGGCGCTGGACAGCTTTATCTTAGAACCAACAATGCTTTGGGGTTGACGGGAGACGGTTATGCTATAGCCTATCAGGCAGGTGCTTCACTGCGAGATATGGAATTTGTTCAATTCTACCCTACTGCGTGGGGCAAACACGGAACCAAGATATACCTTTATGAGTGGTTTTTGCCGAGAGGCGCCACGATTAGAGACTCTTTGGGTGCAGACATTCTCAAAAGGCGCGGTATGGATGAATTTGCTTCGGTCACCAGGGACTTGTTAACCAGAATAATAATGGAGGAGATTGTGGCCGGTAGAGGGATTGAAGGCACTGTTCTTTTCGACTTTACTACCATGCCGCAAGAGGAAGTGAAGAGATTGCACAGAGCACGGATGCTCAGCAAGGAAGCTTACCCGGAAAATGTTCAGGTTGCTCCTACTGCCCATTTTTTCATGGGTGGAGTGGTGGTGAATGTGCATGGCGAGACCGGTGTTGACGGGCTCTATGCCGCTGGCGAGGTTTGTGGCGGGAGCCATGGTGCAAATAGGCTCGGTGGGAATGCCATTAGTGAAACACTTGTCTTTGGTATGATTGCCGGGCACAGAGCCGCTAGCAGAGCGTTAAAGATGGATCAAGAACTTGCTTCTAGGAGCGGGGTGACTGCCGAAGTGGAAAGACTAGCAAGCCTTGCTTCAGGAGGGGGAAAGGATAGCCTCAATAAGGTACAGCAATCACTGAAGCAAACCATGTGGGACAAAGTCGGGGTGATAAGGAATGGGAGAGGCCTTCAGGATGCGCTACAAGAGATACTCGCCTTGCAGAATGAGTTGAGAAGCGCGTTCGTAGCTGATTATCGCGGATTGTGCGACGCCGTAAAGCTAGCGAATATGCTAACGGTTGCTGAGATGGTCTGCAGGGCAGCATTAATGAGAACCGAGACTCGCGGAGCTCACTATCGCACCGACTACCCGGAGAAAGATGACCAGCGATGGCTAAAGACCATACAGGTCTCTTGTAAGGGTCGTGGGATGACATTAAGGGTTTTACCGGTGAAGCTGGGGTTACAGTAGGTAGAACTTTTGAACTGGCATTCAGCCTGGCTATTTGACCCAGCCTCCGCATTCGGCAAGTAACAAGCTGGACGATTGTTTTGCTTGATTGAACAAGTCAAAGCTTCTGTTACCTTGTGGGTAGGCGATAGGTTCTGTTATCTCTGTGTACTTTATTTAACAACTACGGTTAAGTTGAATGTCCACTCTCCCTTCTCACCACCTTCCCAAGGTCGGCTATACTCCATGGATACGCTGCTTGTGCCTTTCTTGAGTGCCTTGAAAGTCCACACCTCTTGACCAGGAGACCCAGGAGCAGGCGGCTCACCGCCCTTCGCTTTGGGAGCCACATACTTATGATCAATCTGTTGTAGCACAGTTTGGCCACTAATTTGTGTCGTCTCCGACCACTGGAAGCCTGTTGTCGAGTTGGAACACAAAGTTACTACAAACGAGTCGCCAACAGCCACTTTTACTTCCTTGCTAATATGCTTGTGCTCAATGAAGTCGTCACAGGAAACCTCTACAGATACTTGCTTTGAGGCTGGGGCACAAGCGAACAGCAATGTTGAGATGGCAATAATAATGAATACCGAGGTTAGCTTTGACCTCATATTCCTCACTTCTTATTTTAGCCTATCAATATAGATAACGAGGAAACTTGATTTTGGTTTAGCGCTAGTTGCAAAATTGACGCCGGTGAGTAAACGATTTTCCCAGGTGGCTACGCTACTCTTATCAAGGAACATCACTTCCTTGAACAAAACGCCCTTTTGTTCAACACC
>Ga0209121_10001027_pt1 | contig 29267 bp, 32 predicted proteins | sample Cruoilmetagenom3_FD_187292 | JGI IMG/M metagenome (GOLD analysis project Ga0209121, IMG submission 187292) | Oil polluted marine microbial communities from Coal Oil Point, Santa Barbara, California, USA - Sample 3 (SPAdes) (version 2) | ecosystem: Environmental > Aquatic > Marine > Oil seeps ...
ATGTTCCACTGGCAGCGGGGTTTCAATCACCGTACGCGGGGGAATATTTTATGGCCCTTGCGTTACAGGAAGGCGGCTTGCCGTGTAAGAGCGGCGCTGTTTCTTATGCAACGGCATTTGACGGGTTGGACTAGGGCTGGGCGGATATCGGGAGTTTGCGATTTTCGACGCTTGCCCCTCTGAACCCTAATGCGTTAAAAAGACCGCAGATTTGATAAGGAGAGGTGTCAATATGCGGCGCGTGGTTGTTACTGGTCTAGGTATGGTTACCCCTTTGGCGTGTGGAGTCGAGGAAACGTGGAAGCGTATTTTGAACGGGGAATCCGGTGCGGGAACGATCACGAAGTTTGATGCATCGCATCTGGCGACTGATTATGCCTGTGAAATACCTCTGGGTGATGGCAGCGATGGCACCTTCAATCCCGACGACTGGATGGCCCCGAAAGAGGTGCGGAAGGTAGATCCGTTCATATTGTACGCAATGGCCGCCGCCGATCAGGCGATTAAGGACGCGGACTGGACACCGGAAGGTGAAGAGGATCGTGAACGCACCGGCGTGATGATCGGCTCCGGTATTGGCGGGCTGACCACGATTGCGGACACGGCGGTCTTGCTGAAAGAGCGCGGACCGCGGCGGGTTTCACCGTTCTTTATTCCGTCGACTTTGATCAACCTTTGTTCGGGGCAGGTGTCCATTCGCTATGGCTTCAAGGGGCCAAACCATGCGGTTGTTACGGCGTGTTCGACCGGTGCGCACGCGATTGGAGACGCGGCGCGGCTAATTATGCTGGACGATGCTGACGTTATGATCGCAGGAGGGGCGGAGGCACCGATTTGTGAGCTCGGCATCGCAGGGTTCAATTCTTGCAAGGCGCTGTCGACCAAACGCTCGGACGACCCGCAGTCAGCTTCCCGGCCTTATGACGACGACCGTGACGGTTTTGTCATGGGCGAGGGCGCTGGCGTTGTGGTGTTGGAGGAATACGAACACGCCAAAGCGCGCGGGGCGACGATTTATGCCGAGATTTTGGGATATGGTCTGTCAGGAGATGCGTATCATATTACCGCACCAGCGCCTGATGGCGAAGGTGGTTTCCGGTCTATGCGGGCTGCATTGAAACGCGCGGGGATCGAGCCTTCGGCGATCGATTATATCAACGCACACGGGACGTCGACGATGGCGGATACGATTGAGTTGGGCGCGGTTGGGCGTCTGATGGGCGAGGCTGCGAAGGGCGCAACTATGTCGTCAACCAAATCGTCAATCGGGCATTTGCTGGGCGCGGCTGGAGCGGTTGAGGCGATCTTCTGTATTCTGGCGATACGCGACCAGATCGCGCCGCCGACGATCAATCTGGATAATCCGATGGTTGAAACCGATCTGGATCTGGCGCCGAACAAGGCCGTGAAGCGGAAAATCGACGTTGTTTTATCAAACTCCTTTGGATTTGGCGGCACCAACGCCTCGCTTGTTATGGGGAAAGTTTCCTAGATGGGTCGCAGCATTGCCGCGAACGCATTTACGTTCCTTATTCTCGTTATTGTAGGACTGGGTGGCTTTGTCGCTTGGGCGCAGGGGCAGTTCCGTGACACTGGACCTTTGGCCGAGGAAACGGTTTTTGAAGTCGCGAAAGGGGCGACTTTGGGGGCGATATCGGATAATTTACTGTATGTTGGCGCGATTTCGAACGAGCAGATTTTTCGGATCGGGGCACGGTATACGGGCCGCGATAGCAGGCTGAAGTTCGGGGAGTATGTGCTACCGGCCGGGGCTTCGATGGATGAAATTCTCGAAATTCTGGTTGAAGGCAAGAGCATCCAGTATTTCGTGACCATCCCTGAAGGTATGTATACGTCGGAAATTGCCGCGCGGATAAATGCGAACGAGGACCTGACAGGCGAGATTGAAAGTCTGCCCGGTGAAGGGATGCTGGCGCCCAATACCTACAGTTTTCAGCGCGGGGATACGCGTCAATCGGTTGTTGACCGGATGGCGCAAGCGCAAGTGGATATTCTGGAGGAAGCCTGGGCAGGACGTGCGCCGGACTTGCCGTTGGAGAGCAAGGAAGAACTGTTGATCCTTGCCTCGATCGTGGAATCTGAGGCGGGCGGTGCCGGTGAATGGGGGCTTGTCGCCTCGGTTTTCTATAACCGGTTGGCCGCGAACATGCGTCTGCAGGCCGACGCGACGTTGCGATACGGGCTGACGGATGGCGAGGAGCGGATTCGGCGCGGGTTGCGTGAGTCGGAACTGGCGAAGGAAACAGCGTATAATACCTACCAGATCGCGGGTTTGACGCCGGCGCCGATATCGAATCCCGGTCGCGAAGCGATATTGGCAACGGCCAATCCGGAGACATCGAAGTTTTATTATTTCGTGCTGGACGGCTCAGGCGGTCATGCATTTGCTGTTAATTTACAAGAGCATAACAAAAATGTTGCAGCTTGGCGCAAGATCGAAGCGGAGCGTTCTTCGAATTAAAGTTACACAACCTAAGATTTAGTGATTGACAGTGAGAACGCTTTAGGGTATACCTTATGGCAAGCTGGAAGAAGTGGGCAAGCGGCACGGTCGAAAGATCGGGGCCGCTTTTCTGTTTCTGCTCATGCGGAGCAGAGAAAGCTTGAATATATGAAAAATCAATCTCCCGAGGATCGGGATGCGGACGCACGGCTGTTGAAATCAGCGCGGGCGAATTTGGAGTCGTTGAGGGTCGCGTTAGAGGCGACTGTGGCGCGGCTGCAGGTGGATGAAGATATGGTGAGTAAGGATGTAAATTCCCCGCTCACCGATTTTCGTCGGTCTTTGCAGGCGGTAATTGGCATTGAGGCAGATCTTGCAAAACGAAGCTATGAACAGCGTAGCGGCGGGGAGGGGGCGTGTCCCCTCGACCTTGCTGCAGCGCGTAGAGAAGTCATTGAGCGACTTATTGCGCTCTCTCAAGCCCGAGGAAGTTGAGGCACTGCTTGACGGGCTAAGCCCTAACGCGGTGCTGGGTTTACCGTGGCTGTTTGATATCTGGGCACTTCAGGGGCATCAGCTTGCCCCTGAAGGCGACTGGAAAACATGGGTAATTCTGGGGGGTCGCGGGGCGGGCAAGACGCGTGCCGGGGCCGAATGGGTGCGCAGTCAGGTCGAGGGCGCGATGCCGTGGGACGTGGGGCGCTGTCGGCGTGTGGCGCTGATCGGCGAGACGATCGAGCAGGCGCGGGAGGTCATGGTGTTCGGGGATTCCGGCATTCTGGCATCTTCGCCACCGGACCGGCGACCTAAGTGGGAGGCCTCACGCAAACGGTTGGTGTGGCCGAACGGGGCGGTGGCGGAAATATATTCGGCGTCAAATCCGGAGAGTTTACGCGGCCCTCAGTTTGACGCCGCGTGGTCGGATGAGTTGGCGAAGTGGAAACAGGGGCAGGATGCGTGGGACATGTTGCAGTTCGGTTTGCGATTGGGGGAGGAACCCCGGCAGGTGGTCACGACCACGCCGCGGCCATCGCGTTTGTTGGCAGATTTGTTAGCGGATGCGCGGACGGTTCGAACTTCGGCACCCACCGACGCAAATGCGGCCAATCTGGCGGATAGTTTTCTGGATTATGTTTCGGCGAAATATGGCGGGACGCGTTTGGGACGGCAGGAGCTACAGGGGGAGATTTTGACGGATGTCGATGGGGCGCTCTGGTCATTCGAAGGATTGGACAAGGCGCGCGCCGAGGTGCCGCAACCGGACCGGATTGTCGTGGCGGTTGATCCGCCGGTGACGGGTGGCCCCAAGGCCGACGAATGCGGGATCATTGTGGCGGGCGTCCAGACGCAGGGGGCGCCGCAGGATTGGCGGGCCTTTGTTCTGGAGGATGCTTCGGTTTCAGGTTCGCCGCAGGTTTGGGCGCAGCGTGCGGTGGATAAGGTTCGCGAATACGGTGCGGACCGGCTGGTCGCCGAGGTCAATCAAGGTGGCGAGCTGGTTGAATCACTGGTGCGCTCGATCGATCCGCTGGTGCCCTATCGGGCGGTGCGTGCGTCTCGTGGCAAGGCGGCGCGGGCAGAACCGGTGGCGGCGCTTTACGAACAGGGGCGCGTCAAGCACTGCGGCAGTTTTGCGGAGCTGGAGGATCAGCTGTGCACGATGACTGTTTCCGGGTTTACGGGCAAAGGTAGTCCGGATCGGCTGGACGCACTGGTCTGGGCGATTACGGATCTGATGATTGTGCCGGCGCTGATGTTTCAGCGGCCGCGAGTGCGAAGGCTTTAACTTTAATAAGGGAGCATAACTTAATGGTTTTGCAGCTTTTCAAGACTAATAAAGGTGCGGAGGAGGTTAAGGCTTCGGCGGCGGCTCCGATGATTGCATTTCACGGCTCCGGGCGCGTGGCATGGTCGGCGCGTGACACCGGCAGCCTAACGCGCACGGGGTTTGTCGGTAATCCGGTGGGGTTTCGATGTGTGAAGATGATCGCCGAAGCAGCGGCGGCTGTGCCTTTTCTGTTGCAAGATGCCGAGCGCAGATACGAAACCCACCCAATGCTGGCCTTAATGGTGCAGCCAAATCAGGCGCAGGGGGCTGCGGCGTTGCTAGAATCTTTCTACGGTCAGTTCTTGTTGTCCGGGGACGGGTACTTCGAGGCGGCAGGCGAGGATGGACCGCGCGAGTTGCATGTTCTGCGCTCGGACCGGATGTCGGTGGTTCCGGGGGCGGACGGTTGGCCGGTGGCGTATGAGTACAAGGTCGGTTCGCGAAAGCACCAGTTTGACATGCGGCAGGATTTCGCGCCGGTGCTGCATGTGAAGGCATTTCATCCGCAAGACGACCATTATGGTTTGTCGCCAATGCAGGCGGCGGCTTCGGCACTGGATGTGCATAATTCGGCGTCGAAATGGTCGAAAGCATTGCTCGATAACGCCGCGCGACCCTCCGGTGCTATTGTTTATAAGGGCGCTGACGGGATGGGGGCACTGGCGACGGACCAGTATAACCGCCTAGTTGAAGAGATGGAGAGCCATCATCAGGGGGCGCTAAATGCAGGCCGTCCGATGTTGCTGGAGGGCGGGTTGGATTGGAAGCCGATGGGGTTCTCGCCGTCGGATATGGAGTTCCAGAAGACCAAGGAAAGCGCTGCGCGCGAGGTAGCGTTGGCGTTTGGTGTGCCGCCGATGTTGTTGGGGTTGCCGGGGGATAACTCGTTTTCGAACTATCAGGAGGCAAACCGGGCGTTTTATCGTCTTACGGTTTTGCCACTGGTTTCCAAGACTTTAGCGGCGTTGACAGGGTGGCTTGCACCGATGTTTGGCGAGGAGCTGGTTTTGAAGGCTGATCTTGACGGTGTGCCGGCTCTAGCGACAGAGCGGGAAGCGCAATGGCGTCGTGTGTCCGGTGCAGAGTTCCTGACGGCGAGCGAAAAGCGCCAGATGTTGGGGCTGCCAAAGCTGGCGGAAGATGAATGAATCGCCGGAGCGGGGGGTCAAAATACCTCTACGAACCGTTCGATGCAGCGAGTGCGCGGATGGAAGTGCACGAGCGGGTTTTTGACGAGCGCTGGCATGCGTTAGAGCGTCGGTTGCTCGTGATAGAAGGGATGCTGGAGAGGTTGGAAAAACGGCTTTGGTTGGCAGTTTACGGCGCTGCGGCGATGTTTTCGGCGGATGTGGTTTACGGTTTGGTTTCAGGGCCGTGAAAAACCTAATTATTCGAAAAGTATATGTAATCAAGAGATACTGACGGGAAATAGTATGAATTATCATAGTTATGCATCTTCCTTCGAGACGAAGTTTTGCCGTTTCGAGGGGGATGTAGGCCTTAAGGATGGCTCGGAAATTGTTGGATATGCTTCTTTGTTTGATGCGACCGACAAGGGCGGGGATGTGGTGCAAAAGGGGGCTTATGCGGCGTCTCTGGCACGGCTTCAAAAGGCGGGCGGCAAGGTAAAAATGCTTTGGCAGCACGATCCGATGCAACCGATCGGTGTTTGGGACGAAATTGGCGAGGATGACAAGGGATTGTTCGTCAAAGGTCGGCTTCTAACCGAGGTGCAAGCCGGCCGCGAGGCGTTGGCTTTGCTGCAAGCAGGAGCGATCGACGGGTTGTCGATCGGCTATCGCACGGTGCGTGCAGAAAAATCGTTGAAGGGTAGACTACTTCACGAAATTGAACTTTGGGAAGTCTCGATGGTGACTTTCCCGATGCTTCCAGAGGCGCGAGTAGCGCCTTCGGATGACGAGGCGGCGCTGGCACAAAGTCTGGCGGAGACCTTTCGGCAGGCTCGGGATTTGCTGAGCTAAACGTAATTACCTAAGGATACTTTAAATGGGTGACAAAGAAATGAAGTCCCGTGGCGGTGCTGCCACGGGGGTGGCTCCGGCTGTCGAGGTCAAGGCTGCAATGAATGAGTTTTTGAGTGAATTCAGTGGCTTTCAGAGTGATATTAAATTTAAACTTAAAGAACAGGAAGATCGTCTAAACATGTTTGATCGTAAATCAATTTCCGCCTCGCGCCCTGCGCTTTCGACAAAAACCGAAGTTGGCATTCCGCATAAAAAAGCGTTTTCTGCCTACCTTCGTAGCGGCGACGATGATGCGTTGCGTGGCCTTCCGGTTGAAGAGAAGTCGCTTTCGACGGCGGTGTCGGCGGACGGCGGATATTTGGTTGACCCTCAAACGGCCGATCAGATTACGGGTGTTTTGCGTGGGGCATCGTCCATTCGCAGCATTGCGAACGTGGTTCAGGTCGAGTCCACTGCGTTTGACGTTCTGGTTGATCACACCGATATCGGCACCGGTTGGGCAACGGAAACCGCATCTGCGACAGAGACCGGAACGCCACTGGTTGAGCGCATTTCTATTCCATTGCACGAACTGTCGGCACTGCCGAAAGCTTCGCAGCGTTTGCTGGATGACACAGCGTTTGATGTCGAGGGTTGGCTCGCGACACGTATTGCGGACAAGTTCAGCCGTGCCGAGGGCGTCGCGTTCATCAACGGCGATGGTCTTGATAAACCTAAAGGGTTCCTGACCTACGCTGCGGTTGATAATTCGGCCTGGACCTGGGGTAACCTTGGGTATGTTGCAACAGGCGCGGCGGGAGATTTTGACGGTATTGATCCGGCGGATGCGATTGTGGATCTGGTATATTCATTGGGTGCCCGGTACCGCGCCAATGCAGCGTTTGTGATGAATTCCAAGACGGCGGGTGCGGTTCGCAAGATGAAGGACGCGGATGGTCGTTTCCTTTGGTCTGATGGTCTGGCGGCCGGTGAACCTGCGCGCCTGATGGGGTATCCGGTGCTGATTGCCGAGGATATGCCGGATATTGCGGCGGATACGACTGCGATCGCTTTTGGCGATTTTTCGGCGGGTTACACCGTTGCTGAGCGTCCTGACCTTCGTATTCTGCGTGATCCGTTCAGCGCCAAGCCGCATGTTCTATTCTATGCAACCAAACGTATTGGTGGCGATGTGAGCGACTTTGCCGCGATTAAACTTCTGAAATTCTCGCTGACCTAGGTCGGCTTGAATACCCGTCTTATTGGGCGGGTCCAGCACCCCTGCATCCTCCGGTTTTTTGCTGCTCCCTCCGCGTGAGGGGTGCAGGGGTGTGTCTGATTTTCCAAACGAGAGGCTGCGCATGAGTGGATATTTCCTGAAAGACCCTGACTCCGAACTGGAGTTGTCTATTGACTGGCGTGCTGGATATTTGCAGCGCGAAGAACGGGTTCTGGATGATTTGGGATGGTCGATCAGACCGGTCGAAGAAGTCGAAGGTGAACTGCGGGTAGTGCAGCAGGAGTGTTCTGCAGCCTGTTCTCGCGCCACGTTTGAAGGCGGCGTTCCGGGACGGATCTATATGGTTTCGAGCCGGATTGAGACGACGCTTGGACGGGAGTTGGAGCGCTCGATTGTGTTTCGGGTGACAGAAAGGAAATTGCCATGATGTTGGAAGAAGTAACAGCGGTTGCGACCGCAGATTTGCCCGTTCGTGCGTTTGCCGAGCATTTGAAGCTTGGCAGCGGGTTTGCCGATGACGGGTCCGAAGATGCGGTGCTGGAGGTTTGCTTGCGATCCGCAATGGCGGCGATCGAGGTGCGGATTGGCAAAGCGTTGATGACGCGGAGTTTTCGGTGGGAGTTGACCCGCTGGATTACGCTTGGCGAGCAAGCGTTGCCTGTCGCACCGGTCGTTGTGATGAACACTATGACGGTGGTGGACCGGAGTGGTGCCGAGACGGTCGTCGATGCGGCGCTTTACGTGCTTGAGAGGGACAGCCAGCGGCCGAAGATCATCGGGTCGTTGCCGTCTATTCCGGATGGCGGGCGCGTAATTCTGGCGTTCGATGCGGGGTTTGGTGACTGGATGTCTGTGCCAGCGGACTTGCGTCAGGCGGTGCTTTTGCAGGCGGCGAGTTTTTACGAAAACCGTGCCGGCGAGGGGCGTGTGAACGGGATGCCGTTTGGCGTGTCAGCGTTGATCGAGGGGTATCGCCCGATCCGGATTGGAGCTGTGCGATGAAACTGACGCGAAAGCTGGTGTTGGAGGAACGCGCCAATACACCGGACGGCAAGGGTGGTTTCTCGGTTGGCTGGCAGGTTTTGGGCGTTGTCTGGGCCGATGTTGATGCACGAACCGCGCGCGAGGCGTTGGTCGGGGCGCGAGACCATTCGCGCGTCCGGTACCGCATTGTTGTGCGCGGAGCGCCTGTCGGAGCGCCTTCGCGGCTACGACCGGATCAGCGATTTCGGGAGGGGGATCGGGTTTTCTCGATACTGGCGGTCTCGGAATATGATCCAAACGGGCGTTGGCTGGAGTGTTGGGCCGAGGAGGGCAAGGGATGAGCGTGGCTTTATCAGGTGAATTGCAGGGCGCGATTTATGCGGCATTAACTGCGGACGCGGTATTGGTCGCCTTGGTCGGAAGCGAGATTTACGATGCACCTTTACCGTCTGGCGGAGCATTGCCTTTGGGCGAACACGTGACCTTGGGTGAGGAAGAGGTGAAGCCGTTTGACACGATCACTTCGAGCGGCGGAATCCATAATTTTGACGTTGTTGTGCATTCGACCGCAAACGGTTTTGGAGCGGCAAAGGATGTGGCGGCGGCGGTTGGTGCGGTGCTGATCGGGGCAAACCTTGCGCTGGTTAGTGGGCATTTGGTTTCGCTGCGATTTTTGAAGGCCAAGGCGAAACGTGGTGTGGCGCCCGAGTTGCGGCGGATTGAAATGCGGTTTCGAGCCGTTGTCGAAGATATATAACTAAAGGAATTTCAGATGGTTGCGCAAAAAGGTAAGGATCTTTTAATCAAGATCGATATGGATGGGTCTGGCACGTTTTTGACAGTGGCAGGTCTTCGGGCTAGTCGAATTTCATTTAACGCGGAAACGGTGGATGTGACGAATTTGGACAGCGCAGGCGGTTGGCGCGAATTGCTTGGCGGGGCGGGTGTACGCTTGGCGGCGATTAGCGGGTCGGGGGTGTTTCGCGATGAAAACACCGACGAGCGCGCGCGCCAGATCTTTTTTGATGGCCAGATTTTGCCTTTTCAGGTGATTATCCCCGATTTCGGCGTGGTCGAAGGGCCGTTTCAGCTGACGTCGCTGGAGTACTCGGGCCAGCATGACGGCGAAGCGGCGTATGAGCTGTCTTTAGCCTCGGCCGGTGCGTTGGCGTTTACGGCAATTTGATGGCCAATCCTTATCGTGGCGAGGTTGAACTGGTGGTCGGTGGGCGGGCGTATGCGATGCGCCTGACGCTCGCGGTTTTGGCGGAACTGGAAGGCGAGCTTAAAAGCGACAGCTTGATGGAGTTGGTAGAACGGTTCGAGAGCGGCATATTTTCCGCACGGGACTTGTTGGCGCTGCTGCGGGCAGGATTGCGCGGCGCAGGGCACGAGATCGAACCCGAAGTTGACGGTGGTCCGGTAGTCGCGGCGCAAGCGGCGGCGCGGTTGTTGGCGGTAACGTTTGCGGTGCCCGAGTGAGCAAGGTCGACTGGGGGGCGCTGATGCGGCTCGGATTGGTGAACCTTCGTTTGTCACCGGAGGTGTTCTGGTCTTTGACCCCGGCTGAACTGATGTTGATGGCGGGATTGGATTTGGAGGGCGCCTCGCTGTCGCGAGGTGGTTTCGCGAACCTGTCGGCGCAGTTCCCCGATAAAACTTAAGGAGTGAGCATGGCGATTGAGACGGATTTGGAGAATCTGGACGGTCTTTTGGACAATCTGGAAGGCAGTCTGAACGGAACTCAGACAGCGACGGTGGCGTTTCAGCACGAGCTGGAGGGGATGAAGTTTGCTGTGGCGAGTGCTGGAGCGGAGGCGCGGGGGCTTAGTCGGAACCTGAGCTCGGGGCTGAAGTCGGCAATTGGTGATCTGGTGATTGACGGGGATCGATTGTCCGATGTGCTCGGCAATTTGGGTAGTAGTATGGCGAATGCCGCGTTTAACCGCGCAATTACGCCGGTGACGGATGCACTAGGCGGGGCGCTCGGCGGGTTGGTCTCGGGCGTTTTGCCGTTTGAAAATGGCGGGGCGTTTAGTGGCGGTCGTGTGGCGGCTTTTGCGCGCGGCGGTGTGGTGGACGGGCCGACACATTTTCCTATGCGTGGTGGTGTTGGCCTTATGGGCGAGGCGGGGCCGGAGGCGATCATGCCGTTGGCGCGCGGTGCTGATGGCAAGCTTGGTGTGCGCGGTGGCGGTGGTGCGGTTGTGAACGTGACCATGAATATTTCGACGCCGGATGTGGCCGGGTTTCAACGATCGCGAACGCAGATTTCGGCGGGGATTTCCCGTGCGATCCAGCGCGGCCAGCGGAATTTATAAGACGAGGAGAGCAGCATGAATTTTCACGAAATCAGATTTCCGACGGATTTGTCTATGGGTTCGGTCGGGGGGCCGGAGCGGCGGACAGAAATTGTTTCGTTGACGAACGGCTTCGAGGAACGGAACAGCCCATGGGCGCAGTCCCGACGCCGGTATGACGCGGGTTTCGGTATGCGCTCGCTGGATGATCTCTCGGTTTTGATCGGGTTCTTCGAGGCGCGTTCTGGTCAATTATTCGGGTTTCGTTGGAAGGACTGGGCGGATTATAAATCCTGTTTGCCCTCAGCGGACATTGACGCGACGGATCAGATTATCGGTGTTGGGGATGATATTTCTTCGGTTTTTCAGTTGATTAAGAATTATCGGTCTGGTGAGGCGGTACAGGTGCGGGAAATTACGAAGCCTGTTCTGAATTTCGTGAAGGTTGCGATTTCCGGAGATTTGCAATTAGCAGGTGCCGACTATGCCGTGGATTTCGAGACTGGCTTGGTGACGTTTACCTCGCCACCTGCGGATGGGGCGCTGGTTACAGCGGGTTTCGAATTTGACGTGCCGGTGCGGTTTGATACGGACCGGATTGAAAGTTCCGTTGGCGGATTTTCGGCAGGGGAAATCCCTTCGGTGCCGGTGATCGAGGTGCGGGTCTGATGCGCGCTATTAGCGAGGCGCTGCAGGCGCGGTTGGATACTGGCGCCACGACCATGTGCCGTTGCTGGCTGGTTGAGCGGCGCGACGGGGTTCGGTTCGGGTTTACCGATCATGACCGTGATCTGACGATTGAGGGCGACGTTTTTCGGGCCGGTAGCGGATTGGATGCGTCAGTACTTGAGGCTTCAAGTGGGCTGAGTGTTGATAACGGACAAGCCGTTGGGGCGTTGACGGACGTCGGGTTGACCGAAGCCGATATTATGGCGGGAAAGTACGACCGGGCCGAGGTGCGGCAGTGGTTGGTTGACTGGTCCTCGCCTGAAATGAAGGTGTTGCTGTTTTGCGGGTTTCTAGGGGAAATTCGGCGTGGGACGGGTGCGTTCGAGGCCGAGCTACGCGGGATTACCGAGGTTTTGAACCAGCCGTTAGGCCGGATGTATTTGCGCGAGTGCGACCGTGTTTTAGGGGATGCGAAGTGCGGGATTGATACGGTAGATCCGACGTTCTCGGCAGAGGTTACTGTGATGAAGGCGACCGAGAGGCGCGGTTTTGCTTTTGAGGGCCTGAGCGGTTTTCAGGACGGTTGGTTTACGAACGGGGTGATCCGCTGGACGTCGGGCGCGGTGTCTTTGGTGAAGCTGGACGATGGCGGAACGTTGGAAACCTGGGAAGAGGTTGACGCTATAGTTGGCGACACGGCGCGGGTGATTGCAGGGTGTGACAAGCAGGCGGAAACTTGTCGGGTGAAGTTTGGTAATTTCCTGAACTTTCGCGGTTTCCCCCATATTCCGGGCGAGGATTGGGTCACAGCCTATCCGGCGGGTGGCGAGGTTCATGACGGCGGTAGTATGAATGCGGGCTGATGTTGTGGCGGTGGCGCAACGCTGGCTTGGCACGCCGTATCAGCATCAGGCGAGTTGCGAGGGGGCGGGGGCGGATTGTCTTGGTCTGGTACGCGGTATCTGGCGCGAAGTTTGTGGGGACGAGCCTGCGGTGGTGCCCGCCTACACGCCCGATTGGTCAGAGACGGCTAAGGATGAGCGTTTGTTGGTCGAGATGGGGCGTTATTTCGATCCGGTGGCTGGCGAGGCGGAGGTTGGTGACGTTCTGGTCTTTCGTATACGCGCGGTTGCCAAGCATTTGGCGGTGGCCTCGGCGCAGGGCAAAATAATTCATGCATATTCGGGGCGAGGGGTGGTGGAGACGCCGCTCTCGGCCGCTTGGGAACGCCGCATTGCGGGTGTTTTTCGATTTCCTGACAGGAGCAAGTAATGGCGACTTTGGTATTATCAGCCGTCGGCGGCGCGGTTGGCGCGTCGGTGGGCGGGGCGGCGTTTGGGCTGTCATCGGTAGTGATTGGGCGCGCCTTGGGGGCGACTGCTGGTCGCATTCTGGATGGTCGTTTGCTGGGTGGTGGCTCGGCACCAGTTGCGCGGGGCCGAGTCGAGAACTTTCGGGTTTTGGGCGCACGTGAAGGGGCGGTAATTCCGCGCGTTTTCGGAGCTATGCGGATTTCGGGGCAGATTATCTGGTCGACGAAATTTCGCGAAAATGTGGACAGTTCGGGGGGTGGGAAGGGATATTCCACGCCCGTTGTTAACGAGTATAGCTATTCGATCAGTCTGGCGATTGCGCTTTGTGAAGGCGAGATTACGCGGATTGGTAAGGTATGGGCGGATGGGAAAGAGATCAGCCTTGAGGGGATTGAATACCGTTTGTATCGGGGCGATCAGGGGCAGTTGCCGGATGCCGCTATTGTCTCGGTTGAGGGCGAGGGGATGGCACCTGCGTATCGTGGCACAGCGTATATTGTATTTGAAAACCTTGACTTAACCCGTTTTGGCAACCGGATTCCGCAGTTTAACTTCGAGGTGGTCCGTAAGGCTGAACCTTTGCCTGAGGGGGAGCCGCGCGAGGCGGCGGAAATGGTGCGAGCCGTGGCGCTTGTGCCGGGGACGGGGGAGTATGCCTTGGCGACGGAGGCTGTGTCCTATCCGCATGGCAAGGGGATTTCGCGTTCGGCAAATGTTAACGGAATTGGCGAGGGCACGGATTTTGTGCGCTCGGTCAAGCATATGGCGGAGGATCTGCCGAATGCCGAGTCTGTTTCGTTGGTGGTTAGCTGGTTTGGCGATGATTTGCGTTGTGACAGTTGTACGTTGCAGCCTGCGGTGGAGCAGATTGGGGTTGACGGCGATGCGATGCCTTGGGCGGTTTCGGGGCAGTCGCGTGCGGGTGCAAAGGTTATCGGGCAGATTGACGGGCGCTCGGCTTTTGGGGGGACGCCTGCGGATAAGTCGGTAATTCAGGCGATTAAGCATATTCAGGAGCAGGGTAAAGCGGTGATGTTTTACCCGTTTATTCTGATGGATATTCTGAATGGCAACGGGTTGGTGGACCCGTGGACCGGCGATGTCGGGCAGCCGAACCTGCCTTGGCGTGGACGGATTACGACTTCGGTGGCGCCGGGGGTATTTGGCTCGCCCGATCAGACGGTGGCGGCCAAGGCGCAGGTGGAAGCGTTCTTTGGGGCGGCGGCCGTTGGAGATTTCAATCAGACGGCGGAGGGAGTTTCCTATTCGGGGCCGGCGGAGTGGTCTTATCGGCGATTTGTGCTGCACTACGCGCATTTGTGTGCGGCAGCTGGCGGGGTCGAGGCGTTCTGTATTGGCTCGGAAATGCGGGCGATGACCCAGGTTCGAGATGGTTTGAACAGTTTCCCGACTGTGGTGCAGTTGGTGCAGTTGGCGGCGGATTGCCGGACGATATTGGGGCCGGATTGCAAGATCGGATATGCGGCGGATTGGTCGGAGTATTTCGGCTATCAGCCAACGTCTGGGGACGTGTTTTATCACCTCGACCCGCTGTGGGCAGATGACAATATCGATTTTATTGGCATTGATAATTACATGCCGTTGTCGGATTGGCGCGACGGAGTGGAGCATGCGGATGACGCGTTTTCCTCGATCTATGACCTTGAGTATTTGCAAAGCAATATCGAGGGCGGCGAGGGGTATGACTGGTATTATGCTGACAATCGGGCGCGTCGCGATCAGGTGCGTTCGCCTATCATGGACGGGGCGCATGGGGAGAATTGGGTTTACCGGTATAAGGATATTCGCAGTTGGTGGTCCAAGCAGCATCATGAGCGGATTGGCGGAGTCCGTCAGGTTGAGGGGACCGATTGGTTGCCGGGAACCAAACCGATCTGGTTTACGGAAATCGGCTGTCCGGCGGTGGATAAGGCGACGAACCAGCCAAATGTTTTTGATGATGCGAAGTCTTCGGAAGCTGCTTTGCCGTATTTTTCGAATGGCAGTCGGGATGACCTGATCCAGCATCGATATGTGCAGGCGATATTGTCCTATTGGGATGACGAGGCGAACAATCCAGAGGCTAGTCAGTATGTTGGACGGATGGTTGATGTCTCGCGTACGCATGTATGGGCGTGGGATGCGCGACCCTATCCGGACTTTCCGGAGCGAATGGATGTTTGGTCGGACGGAGGAGCGTTTTCGCGTGGGCACTGGATTTCGGGGCGCGTACATATGGCCTCGCTTGCGAATGTGGTTGCGGAGATTTGCCGGCGATCAAACTTGGGAACGGTTGATGTTTCCAGGCTTTACGGCTTGGTGCGCGGGTTTGTGATCGGCGACACGGAAACCGCGCGGCAGAGTTTGCAGCCTTTAATGCTGGCGTACGGGTTCGACTGTTTTGAGCAGGACGGCGCGTTGGTATTTCGCAACCGCGATGGGCGTTCGGATGCGGTGCTGGATGCGGAGCGGTTCGTTGAGGGGGGCGAGGCGTTTAGTCGAATGCGGAACCCCGATGCAGAAACGGTCGGGCGTGTTCGGGTTGAGTTTGTCGATGCGGACAATGCGTATCAATCCGGCGCGGCGGAGCATGTTTTCCCTGATGAGGGAGAGGCAAATACCTCGGAGAGTTCGCTACCGTTAGCGTTAACAGCTGGCGAGGGGCAGGCGATTGCGGAACGTTGGTTGACGGAGGCGCGGATTGCGCGGGATGAAGTTTCACTTGCAGTTGCGCCTTCGGTTGCAGCTGTTGGAGTTGGAAATGTTGTTACCGTTCAGGGCGCGGACTACAGGATTGATCGCGTCGAAGAGGCAGGGGCGCGGCGCTTACAGGGCGCGCGTGTTGAAGCCGGAGTCTATGCGCCGCGGGTGAGGGAAGCGCCTGTGAAGGGGCGTACTGCGCCGGCGTCTTTTGGACCGGTTTACACGGAGTTTCTGGACTTGCCGTTGCTGGATGGCTCGGAGGTGGAACATGCGTTCCATCTGGCAGCTTCCGGCGAGCCGTGGCCCGGGCGCGTGGCGGTTTATTCGGCGGGGGCGGATTATGGTTACCGATTGAACACGACATTGGCGCGGAGTGCTGTGGTTGGTGAGTTGGCTTCGCCGCTTGTTTCGGGGCGAGCCGGGCTATGGCAGCGGTCCGGAGTACGGGTGAAGGTTGCGTCGGGGTATTTGGCGTCGATGCCGGAGGCCGACGTGCTGAATGGCGCTAATCGGGCAGCTCTGCGTGGGGCTGGTGGTGACTGGGAGGTTTTCCAGTTTTGCAATGCGGAGCTGGTGGCGGATCGGGAGTATTTGCTGACCAAGCTGTTGCGTGGGCAGGCGGGGACCGAGTTTCTGATCCCTGACGAGTGGGCTGTGGGCACGGATTTTGTGTTGTTGAACGGAGCTATCTCGCAAGTTGATTTGGCAGCCGCCGAGCGCGGGTTGGATCGGCATTACCGGATTGGTCCGGCGCACTTGCCTTATGACGATGCGAGTTATGTCCGCGAGGTGTTCGCAGGTCAGGGTGTGGGGTTGCGGCCTTATGCGCCGGTGCATCTGAGAGCGAATGTGGACGGCGATGTGGCGTTGAGCTGGGTTCGCCGGACGCGTGTCGAGGGTGACGTTTGGCAGAGCTATGAAGTACCGCTGGGCGAGGAGCGCGAGGCCTATCTGGTGCGGGTATCCAGTGGTGCGGCGGTATTACGGGAGGTCGAAGTTCCGGCCCCGGAGTTTACCTATTCTGTCGCAATGCAGGGGGCTGACGGCGCAGTTGGAGAGATTGTTTTTGAAGTAGCCCAGATCTCGGATCGATTTGGGGTTGGACCATTTATCAAGGAGACAGCGAATGTCTGAGACTTACCAATTTGGATTACCGTTGGTGCAGGCGGCGCAGGCGCAAAAGCATGTGACCGTGAACGAGGCGCTGGCACGTCTTGATGCGGTTGCACAAATGCGGGTGCGGGCGGACGACTGGGAGATTCCTTCGGCAAACTCAATCGAGGGCGAGGCGCATGTGGTCGGTCCAATCGCCAGCAACGAATGGCTGGGGCAATCCGGAAATGTCGCCGTTTTCAGTAATGGCGGCTGGGTGTTTCTAACGCCGAAAGTGGGCTGGCGCGCCTGGAATACGATTTTGGGGGCCGAGATTGTGTTTGATGGGGTGTCGTGGGTTCGGCACGCAAGTGTTATCTCGGCCGGCGGCGCCGCGAGTTTGCATCGGGTCGTCGAGATTGATCATACTTTGGCGGTTGGTGCGAGTTCGGTAACTTCGGCGATAATTCCGTCACATGCGCAGGTTATCGGGGTTACTGCCCGCGTTATTTCCGCGATTACGGGTGCGGGTGTTGGCAGTTGGTCGCTTGGGGTTGCAGGTGCTCCGGATCGATATGGAAACGGGCTGGGATTGACGGTGAACTCTTATGCTAAGGGGATGACGGGGCCGCTGACCTATTGGGCGGATACTTCGTTAGAAATCACGGCGGATGCGGGTGGATTCAGCGCTGGTGCGGTGCGTTTGGCCGTGCATTTTATCGAAGTTGAACCGCCGCGCGCTGTTTAGCGGCCCGCGCATCCGACACATTTGGCTGCGGTGGGGTATAGTTCGAGTCGTGCGGCTGGAATGTCTTCGCCGCAGTCTTGGCAATAGCCGTATTCGTCTTCGGAGATGCGATCTAGTGCGGCTTTGATGGCCAAAATTTCGGCGGCCCGGTTCTGGCTGGTGGCCTTGGCCATGGCTTGTTGTTGCAGGGCGTCCATGCGGGATAGGCGGCCAACGCTGGACTGATCCAGAACAACTGTGTCGCGGCTGTCGGCGTTGGTTACGTTTTGAGCCTCAAGCGCTTTCAAGCGTGCTTCCAGAAGGTTCCGGTAATATTTTTGTGTTCCGGTTTCCGGCATTAATTGCCTCGTCGTTATTGAAGTTTCGTATTCTACTTCCGATTTACCACTCTGCTATGCTAGAATGGCAGGCGCAAGTGGGAGAGTTGAACATGGCTAAAGCCAGTCCGAAAATTGCCGTTGTTGATCCGGTTTGGGATCAAATCCGGTCCGAAGCGGTTGAAATCGTCGAGAATGAACCCTCGATGGCGAGTTTGGTGCATTCGGCAATTCTTAGCCATGCAACGCTGGAATTGGCGTTAAGTCACAGGATTGCACATCGGTTGGCGTCGGGCGGGATGACGGAATCTATCCTGCACGATGCGTTTGAAACGGCCTATGATGCAGGGTGCAAGCTGGGCGAAACTGCGCGTTCCGATATTCTGGCGGTGTTCGAGCGTGACCCTGCCTGCCATCGCTACATCCAGCCGTTGTTGTTTTATAAAGGCTTTCTCGCGATACAGGCCTATCGGCTTTCGCATTGGTTTTGGGTAAATGGCCGTCAGGATCTGGCGTATTTTATCCAGATGCGGACGTCCGAGGTTTTCGGTGCGGATATTCATCCGGCTGCGCGGATCGGGCGCGGGTTGATGATTGACCATGCCCACTCGATCGTGATCGGGGAGACGGCCGTTGTCGGGGATAATGTTTCGATGCTGCATTCGGTGACGCTGGGCGGTACCGGTAAGGATGACCATGACCGGCATCCCAAGATTGGCGATAACGTACTGATTGGTGCCGGGGCGAAGATTCTGGGCAATATCACTGTTGGGCATTGCAGCCGCGTGGCTGCGGGTTCCGTAGTGTTGCATGCGGTTCCGGCGTGCAAAACCGTTGCAGGTGTACCTGCACGCGTGGTTGGCGAGGCGGGATGTGACCAGCCTTCGGTTCTGATGGACCAGCTATTGCACGACTAGAGTCGGTGCGGCGTTAATTCTTACGTTAGTAGTGCTAATCCTGCTCAACAGACGCCAGAGTCGTTGATTATTAAAGCCATGCCTATAGTTACATCAGGTTTGGCATGAAAGTTACGATCTGCGGGAAGGCGATGATCAGGCCGACGGCTCCTAGTAAAAGCAGGAAGAACGGCAGGGCCGAGCGGGCAACCGACAGGATGTTTATGCCTGTCAGCCCCTGTATTACGAACAGGTTGAACCCAACTGGTGGGGTGATCTGGGACATCTCGACGACAATCACGAGGTAGATACCGAACCAGAGCGGGTCGATGCCTGCGCCGTCGATCATTGGCATGATGATGGACGTTGTGAGTACGACGACTGAAATCCCGTCGAGGAAACAGCCGAGCAGGATGAAGAAGATCGTCAGGACGCCGAGAAGGGCCAGTGGTGAGAGATCATACGATCTGATCCACGCCGCAAGGTTGCGCGGGATACCGGTGAAGCCCATCGAAACCGTCAGAAAGGCCGCGCCGCCGAGGATGAAGGCGATCATAGCGGAAGTGACGGTTGCGCCCATCAGGCTTTCTAGCAGCATCTTGCGGCTTAGGGTCCCGGAAAAGAACGACAGAACAATCGCGAAGAGTACACCGAGGGCGGCGGCATCGGTGGGGGACGCGATACCGGCGTATATCGAACCGATTACACCGATTATCAGCAGCAAAACCGGGATAAGTCGGCGCGAGGATTTGACCTTTTCAACGAAGGTATATTCGTCATTTTCAGCAGGGATGCTGGCGGGGTTCATGAGCGCGCGCACGATGACATAACCGCCGAACATGACCACAAGCATAATGCCGGGGATGATGCCGGCCACGAAGAGGCGGGCGATGGACTGGTCTGTTGCGACACCGTAAACGATCAGTATGATCGAGGGCGGGATGAGCAGACCTAGAGTGGCGGAACCGGCTAGTGTGCCGATTATCAGACGCTCGGGGTAGCCGCGGTCTTTGAGTTCGGGGACGGACATTTTGCCAATGGTAGCGGCGGTTGCGGCCGAGGAGCCGGAAACGGCAGCGAAGATCGCACAGCCAATTATATTCACGTGTAGCAAGCGGCCGGGAAGACCGCCGAGCCATGGCGAGAGGCCTTTGAACATGTCCTCGGACAGGCGGGACCTCAGCAGGATTTCTCCCATCAGGATGAATAACGGCAAGGCGGCGAGCGCCCATGAGTGGCTACTGCCCCAAAGGGTCGTGGCCAGAACTTGACCTACAGGGGCGTTCGAGAAAAACACCAAGGCGACGGCGCCGACGGAAAGCAGGGCGATGGCAACCCAGACGCCTAGGCTTAGAAGACCAAGCAGCACGACGAGCAGGATGAGCATGATGACGGGATCAGACATGGTTTACTCCTGCTCCATATTTTTGAGGACGGGTTCGCCAGCTTTGAGGGTGGCGACAAATAGATCAACGAAAGCGATAGTGAGAAGGGCTAGCCCTGTGGATGTTGCAAGTTGCGGGAACCAGAGCGGAATCGCGATGATACCGGTGGAGAGGTCGCCGTAATCATATGACTCGTAGTTAAGTCGGATCATGTAGAAGGTCGCGAAGCCGGAAAGACCGGCACCAAGGGCGAGACTGAAGAGTTCGGCGCCTAGACGCGGGATGCGTCCGAAAGTTTGCAGGAGTAGCGTAACGCGGATATGGCCACCTGCGTTCAGCGTGTAGGCGAGTGCCAAAAACGATGCCGCCGCCAGCGAAAATCCGGCAAAATCGGCGTAGGACGGGATGGTCATGCTGTAGGCTGCCCCGAATATCTTGGTGATCAGGTTCAGCACGACTTGTGCGGATACCACCAGACAGATCAGAACAATAAACCCTGCCGCGGCGTATCCGGCGGCGTTGTATAGGGTGTCAAGAAACTTGCGCATTTTCACCTCCCGCATAAAATTCGGGCCGAGCGATTGCCCGACCCGATTTAGCTTAGCTTAGTTGCCTTGGTACTCGGCAATAATCGCTTTGGCTTCGTCGCTGGCTGTCGCCTGAAGGTCGGTCAACATGGTTGCGCCGATGGCTTTGAGGCCGGAGATCAACTCGGCACTTGGCTCAACGATGACCATGCCATTGTCAGCCATAACTTGTGTTTTGGCGGAAGCTTCGGCGGCGCTCATTTCCCAACCACGTGTTTCGGCTGTGGCAGCGGCGGCAAGGATTGCGGCCTGAACGTCGGCGTCAAGTTTGTCAAACATCTGTTTGTTTACAACAACGATGTTCTTTGGCACCCAAGCGTTGATCGGGGCGTAGTGCGATACAAAATCCCAAGCTTTGGAGCTGGCACCGGTGGATGGCGAGGTGATCATGGCCTCTACCTGACCTGTCGCGAAGGCTTGTGGAATGTCTGGCGATTCAACTTGTGTAGGGGCTGCGCCTGCGAGGGCCGCGAATGATTCCAGCGCCGCGTTATAAGAACGGAACTTCAGGCCGGAAAGGTCGGCAACCGTGGCGATTTCACCGTTGGTGTAAAGACCCTGCGCTGGCCAAGGCACTGCGTATAGTGGCATCAGATTTTGTTCTGCCAGCAACGTTGTCACGACCGGTTTCTGGGCAGCCCAAAGTGCTGCGGCTTCTTCATAACTGGCGGCGAGGAACGGCAGCGAATCCAGACCGAAGGCTGCGTTTTCATTTGCGATCAGCGACAAGAAGAACTCGCCCATTGGAACCTGACGGCCACGAACGGCGCCTTTGATGTCCGGATGCTTGAACAACGAACCCGCGGAGTGCACGGTAATGTCCATCGCGCCGCCAGTGGCTTCTTTAACGTCGGCAGCAAATTCGATGATGTTTGCGGTGTGGAAAATGGCGTCGGAGTATGGTGTTGGCATATCCCAGTTTTGCGCCTGAGCGGCTGCGCCCATGGTGAATGCAACTGCTGCACCGCCAAGTATTCCTGATAGTTTATTCATGATTGTTTACCTCCCAAATCATGCTTTTATTCTCGTAACGACACGAGATTCTCGTCGAAGTTTTATTATCGTGAGAATATACTGGTGTTTTATCGACAAATTGTCAACGTTGCTGTTTGGGGAGCTACCGGTCGGTAATATCTTAGCCGACCGGCTTGATATTTCTATCTAATTATCGAGTGCATTCAGCGTTTGTGTGAACTTGTCGATCATCTCGTCAATGTGGGTTTTTTCGGCGATGAACATAGGCGCGATGATTCCGGTGTCGCCGGTGAATTTCACGTGCATACCGTTCCAGAACAGATCGGACTGGGCTTTGCCGCCGCGCTTCCCGGGTTTGCCGTTTGATTTCAATTCTATCGCGGCCAAGAGGCCGATGCCGCGAATGTCTTTCACCATTGGGTGGTCCTTGAGACCATAGACGGCGTCGAGGAAGTAGGGGGTCATATCCTTTGCACGCTCGAACAGGCCTTCTTCTTCGAAAATGTCTAGCGAGGCTAGTCCGGCGGCACAGGCCGCGGGATGGCCCGAGTATGTGTAGCCGTGAAAGAACTCGATTGCACCGGGGGCGGCTTGATCTGAAATGACGTCGTATACTTGCTCCGTGACGGCGACCGCACCCATCGGGATGGAGCCATTGGTAAGCGCTTTGGCCATGGTTATGATATCTGGTGTCACGCCAAACGCGTCGGCGGCGAACTTTTCGCCCAAGCGGCCAAAACCGGTTATGACTTCGTCAAAAACCAGAAGAATTCCGTTTTCGTCGCAGATTTGACGCAGGCGTTCGAGATACCCTTTCGGCGGGGCGAGAACGCCGGTTGAGCCTGCCACCGGTTCGACGAAGCAGGCAGCGATCGTGTTGCCGCCGTAGTTTTCGACCATGCGCTGCAGATCATTCGCCAGCTCCACGCCGCGTTCCGGTTGGCCGCGCACGAACAGCTCGTTCTCGTCCCAGGTGTGGCGCATCATGACGACGTTCGGCATTACCGACGGGAACGTTTTACGGTTGTTAACCATACCGGACAGGGAGACGCCGCCGATGTTGACGCCATGGTAAGCGCGCTCGCGGCTGACGAAACGGGTGCGATCGTTGCCAAGGGCCGAGTGGTAGGCCATTACCATTTTTAGCGCAGTATCAATGGCTTCGGATCCGGAGTTGACAAAAAACACACGATTGAACTCTTCAGGCAGCAAGCGCGCGACTTTTTCGGCGAGCGCGAAGCTAAGCGGATGGCCGGAGCCAAAGGGTGCAACGTAGGTATAGTCCTGCATGGCCTGATGCACGGCTTCGATGATTTTGGGATGGCTGTGGCCGGCTGGGCTACAGAACAAACCGGACGAGCCGTCGATCACCTGTCCACCCATGTGGTCGGTCATATAGACCCCGCTAGCCTTTGTGATCAGGCGCGGGTTCTCTTTGAATCCCTTGTTGTCGGTGAAAGGAATCCAGAATTCCGCGAGCGAGTTTGATTGCACGTCAAAAGCCATGATACGTCCTATATCCAAATTGTAAGAGTGGTAGTTTGGGACCGTGGCCCCGTATTCTGGATTGACACTAGGATCGGTTTTGGGCTTCTCTTACATCCAGATTGACCTCTCGATTAAGTCCAGATAGGAATGTTATGCCCCTTGCCGAAGATACATTTTTCCTAGATCCAAATTTCCAAGGAAGTCTGCAAAAGCAGATACAGCAGATCGTGGCCTCGGCAATTTTGTCGGGGCGTTTTCAGGCTGGGGAAAAACTGCCTTCATCGCGAAAGCTGGCGACGCATCTGGGAATTTCGCGGATAACGGTGACGTTGGCCTATAATGAACTGGTTGCAGACGACTATATTTCTTCGGCTACACGATCAGGATATTACGTGTCGGAAACCGCTCCGACGGCGCCGATGTCCGCGATCAAAGGGGAGATGGTCGCCGACACTGTTGATTGGTCGCGTGCCGTTCAGAGGGATTATACCGGCGGTAAGACCCTGCAAAAACCTCTCGACTGGCGGAGCTATCAGTATCCGTTCATTTCGGGCCAACCTGATCCAAACTTGTTTAATCAGGCGGCATGGCGTCTGTGTGCGTTGCAAGCGTTGGGCAAGAAGGAGTTTGATAGCCTGACGTCGGATTATGCCGAACACGACGATCCGGAACTGATCAACTTTATTGCGCGCCACACATTGCCCAGGCGCGGAATATTGGCGCGTCCGGAGCAAATTTTGGTAACTGTCGGCGCGCAAAATGCGCTTTGGATGGTGGCGCAGACACTTTTGGGCGAGGGGCGTTCAGCGGCCTATGAAAACCCGGGTTATTACAGTTTACGGCAAATTTTAAACAATTCAGGGTGCACGCAGTATCCGGTAGAGATTGACGAAGACGGGTTGCCACCCGACCGGTTGCCGGATGATTTTGACGTGTTATTCACGACGCCTAGTCACCAGTGCCCGACCACTGCGACCATGCCGATGGAGCGGCGGTACGAGTTGTTGAAGCTCGCGCGGGAACGGGATTTTCTGATTGTCGAAGATGACTACGAGTTCGAGATGAGTTTTCTGAAATCGCCGTCGCCCGCTTTGAAGTCTTTGGACGTGGACGGGCGGGTTATTTATGTCGGCAGCTTTTCGAAATCCCTGTTTCCGGGGCTGCGGCTTGGGTATCTGGTCGGATCCGAGCCGTTTATACGCCAAGTGCGCGCCTTGCGTTCGGCTGTTCTGCGGCATCCACCGGGACATATTCAACGGACAACAGCGTATTTCCTAGGGCTTGGGCATTATGATGCGATGATCAAGAAAACCCGTAATGTGTTTCACAAGCGCCGTGCGGTGATGGAGACGGCATTGCGGGAGACGGACTTGAAAGTCGCGGGGCGTGCGTCTTTTGGCGGGTCCGGGTTTTGGGTCGAAGCCCCCGAGCATGTTGACACTGAGGTGTTAGCAGAACGGCTTCTGGCACACGGCGTACTGATCGAGGCGGGCAACGCCTTTTTTGACTGGCCGGACACGCCGCGAAATTTCTTGAGATTGGCCTATTCATCGATCGCATCGGAAAAAATTCCTGAAGGAATTGCCCGAATTCAGCAAGCACTTGGGGAATATTGAAAACTGGATATAATCCGATCTTGAAACTGGCCCTATCGTCCAAACAGATGCCCCGTCATACACGAATTTAGCTTAAGCTCTCCGTTCAAACACAAGGAATGCGTCTCATGAAAATGACCACCGAGGAAGCCTTTGTAAAGGTTCTGCAAATGCACGGTATCGACAATGCCTTTGGTATTATCGGCTCGGCCTTTATGCCGATTTCGGACTATTTTCCGGCGGCCGGGATTACGTTCTGGGATTGTGCGCACGAGTATTCCGGCGGGATGATGGCGGATGGCTTCTCGCGTGCTTCGGGTAAGATGACTATGGCGATTGCGCAGAACGGCCCCGGGATTGCGAACTTTGTGACACCGGTCAAGACGGCCTACTGGAACCACACACCAATGCTGCTAGTGACGCCGCAGGCTGCCAACAAGACCATCGGGCAGGGTGGTTTTCAGGAAGTCGAGCAGATGAACATGTTCAAGGATTGCGTGGCCTATCAGGAAGAAGTCCGCGACCCGTCGCGGGTGGCCGAGGTCCTGAACCGTGTGATTATGAAAGCAAAGCGTCTGTCGGCCCCTGCGCAGATAAACGTGCCGCGGGATATGTGGACTCAGGTTATCGACATCGATTTGCCCGCGATTGTAGATTTCGAACGCCCTGCGGGCGGGGTGAACGCGATTTCCGAGGCGGCCAAGTTGTTGTCCGGTGCGAAGTTTCCGGTGATCCTGAACGGGGCCGGCGTGGTTATCGGCGGAGCGATCGAGGCTTCCAAGAATCTGGCGGAGCGTCTGGACGCGCCGGTTTGTTGTGGCTACCAGCACAATGACGCCTTCCCCGGTTCGCATCCGTTGTTCGCAGGGCCTTTGGGGTATAACGGATCAAAGGCGGCGATGGAGCTTATTGCCAAGGCTGACGTTGTTTTGGCGTTGGGCACGCGGTTAAACCCGTTCTCCACGCTTCCGGGCTATGGCATCGATTATTGGCCGACGGCCGCGAAAATCATTCAGGTGGATATAAACGCCGACCGGATCGGTTTAACCAAGCCGGTGACGGTTGGAATTGTGGGGGATGCCAAGCAAGTTGCGGAACAGGTTCTGGCCCAACTCGACAGCAGCGCCGGCGATGCGGGCCGTTCGGAGCGCCGCGATCTGATTGCACAAACCAAGTCATCCTGGGCGCAGATGTTGACGTCTATGGATCACGAGGAAGACGACGAGGGCACGACATGGAACCAGCGTGCGCGCGGAGCCAAGCCGGAGCACATGTCACCGCGAAAAGCATGGCGTGCCATTCAGGCGGCCTTGCCGAAGGAGGCGATTATCTCGTCGGACATCGGCAACGCCTGTGCGATTGGTAACGCCTATCCGACATTCGAGAATGGCCGTAAGTATCTGGCACCGGGTCTTTTCGGCCCGTGCGGTTACAGTTTTCCAGCTATCCTAGGGGCCAAGATCGGTCAGCCGGATACGCCTGTAGTTGGGTTTGCCGGTGACGGCGCGTTCGGGATCTCGATGAACGAGATGACGGCCTGTGGTCGTGACGAATGGCCAGCCATTACCATGGTTATTTTCCGCAACTACCAATGGGGCGCGGAGAAGCGTAACACCACGCTTTGGTATAACGACAACTTCGTCGGGACCGAGTTGGACTACAACGTCTCCTACGCCGATATCGCGAATGCCTGCGGGGTGACAGGTGTGGTTGCAACGTCGATGGAAGGTTTGACGCACGCACTCGATACTGCGGTGAAAGCGCAGATGAACGACGGTGTGACAACGTTTATCGAGGTTATGCTAAATCAGGAGTTGGGCGAGCCGTTCCGCCGCGACGCTATGACAACGCCGGTTTCGGTTGCCGGTATTAGCGCTTCCGATATGCGGCCGCAGAAGGTTTAGGGCTGACAATGGGGATCGACGGCGCGTGGATTCTAACTTTGAATGCCGGATCGTCGAGCCTTAAGTTTGCTGCCTACGAATTGCATAGTGACCGGTTGATTATTGCTGGCCAGATCGCGGCGATCGGGCCGGACGCAAGACTTATTGCCGGAGGTAATACAGCGGCGGTAAATGCGGGTGATCATGCGCAAGCCATCACAGCAGCAATGGATTGGATGACCCAGAACGCCGGTTTGTCTGACGCGCCGGCGATTGCAAGCCACCGGATCGTTCACGGTGGCGATAGAAATGCACCAGCAGAAATAACGTCGGAAGTGTTGGCGGACATTCAAAGTGCGGCGGCACTGGCACCGCTTCACAACCCGCCAGCTCTCGACGTGATCGGCAACCTTACCGCCATGTATCCGGATTTGCGGCAAGTCGCCTGCTTTGACACAGCCTTTCACGCCGATAACCCCGCTGAGGCAACGACTATTCCTTTGCCCAAAAACCTGCGAGACAAGGGAATTCGACGGTATGGATTTCACGGCCTAAGTTACGCCTCTCTTGTCCGGCGCTTTTCGCAAGAAACAACCGCCACGCTGCCACGGCGCGTTCTGGCGTTGCATTTGGGGGCAGGGGCCAGCCTTGCGGCAATCGTTAACGGTAAGGGCGTGGCCACGACCATGGGGTTTTCGCCTATGGACGGTCTCGTCATGGCCACGCGGGCGGGCGCGATGGATGTCGGCGTTATACTCCACTTGATGCGTACCGAGGGCATGGATGCAGACGCGTTGGAACATTTGCTAAATAGGGAAAGTGGCCTCAGGGGATTGTCTGGCGGCAACGCGGATATGAAATCCCTGCTAGAGTCAGAACGCCCCGAAGATCGGTTTGCAATCGACCATTATATTTACTGGGTATGTCGTCATGCCGGCTCTATGATCGCTACAATGCAGGGCGTCGACGGCTTGGTTTTTACCGGCGGTGTGGGCGAGAACGCCACGACAATTCGTGAACGTATCACGGCAAATCTGTCTTGGGCGGGCGAAGTTCCGGTATGGGTAATTCAGGCCGACGAAGAAGGCGAACTTGCATCTGTCGCGCGTGCAATCGGTTCTGCCGTATTATCCGAAAGTTTGTCACCAAAATAGGCAATCACTTCCCGCAACGCCTCGTCCGTGGGGGAACCAACCTCGTCGATGAAATGCATAGTTAGTAACGAGTGTGCGTTCCCGACGATATTCGTAAGCTTGATCCGTTCTTTGTCGTCGTTAAACGCCGCATCCAGTGCCGTAAACTTGGTTTGCGTGCAAAGTTTATCACCAGCGAAACGGAACGCCAGCATCGCGCCTTTTTCGTCCAGACTCTCGCGGATTTGTGCTACGTCCTCGTCCGACATATGCAGTGCACTCTGGCCGCCAAGTGGTAAAGAAGGCTGCGAGGATACACCCGCCAGCACCGCATTATCTGCCATTAACGAAATGGCAAAGTTTCCAGACAGGCACATGCCGATCACGCCGATGCCCGGCACGTCATATTGCTGTTTCAGCTCTGCACTTAGTGCGCGCAACCAGTTCACCACCGGACTGCTGCGCTTTTTTGCAAACAGAGAGAACTCGCGGCGCATGCAAAACAACCGCGCGGTGTTGCCGATGAACGAAAGCTTGCCTAGTGGGCCGAAAATATGCGGCATCACGACCCGAAAGCCAGCGTTAACCAGTTTGTCGGCAAGTCGCAGGGTCTCGGTGCCGATGCCGGGCAGTTCCTGTATCAGCAGAATAACCGGACCGTCGCCTTTGGTGTAAACATCGTGCTGTAGGGGTTTGCCGTCGACAGCATCGGTGGAGAATACGGATTTCTCGAAACTCTGCATAACCATTTACTGTACCACTTTTCTGCAATCGCAATGCTGGAAAAGTAGCGTGCAAATTATCGCCTAACAAGCGTTTTTGCAGATCACATAATGGAAACGTCAGTCCCGATCCCGAGTTCCCCTGCCTCAATCATGACATGATGAGCACAAATCAGGTCTTGCGCCGCGATCCCCATCGAGCGGTATAGCGTGATCGTATCGTCGGATTCTCGACCCTTGGCCTTGCCCTGCAAAACTTCGCCGATTTCGCCCAAAACATGATCTTCGGTCATCGCGCCGCTTTCAAGCGCGGCGATAATCTCACCCGCTTGCGCAAAGGCAGAGGGGCGATAATCGACTTATAGCGCGGCCTTCAAAACCATCTCCTGATCAATTTCGCGCATGCTCGGGATTGAGGCACCGACGGCGTTTACATGACACCCTTCACTGACCCAATCTCCATGCTACACGGTTTCGCGGGCGGACGTGACGGTACAGATGATGTCTGCGCCTGTAGCGGCCTCTTGTACAGAATCCGTCGACGTTACGGTTGGATCACCATAACGCTTTCGGGTTTCGTCTGCGAAGCGTTCGGCCGAGTCTATTGTCCGGCCGACGACCCTCAGTTCACGGATAGTGCGAACCGCCTGCATAGCCTCAAGGTGGATATGAGCCTGCTCGCCTGTGCCGACAACCGTCAGGACTTCGGCGCCAGCTCGTGACAGGTCCACCTATGACGCCTTCGGGCGCCGCATTGGGCTGAGTTCAACTACCGGGCGCAACAGCAGCATGTCTTACACGGACGGTCGGCTGGCCAGCCTGACCCACGCCCAGAACGGCGTGACGCTGACGAACCTCGCCTATGACTATTCCGTTGACGGCCAGCTGGCGGGGATCCGTGATCTGCTCGATCCGGTCAAGTCTATCGAGATCGACTACGACAACCTCAACCGTCTGGTCATGGTCTCGGAGGGTATCCCG
>Ga0209121_10001028_pt1 | contig 29223 bp, 29 predicted proteins | sample Cruoilmetagenom3_FD_187292 | JGI IMG/M metagenome (GOLD analysis project Ga0209121, IMG submission 187292) | Oil polluted marine microbial communities from Coal Oil Point, Santa Barbara, California, USA - Sample 3 (SPAdes) (version 2) | ecosystem: Environmental > Aquatic > Marine > Oil seeps ...
TATTACCTGATATTTACCCAAAAAGAACAAATTTGCCGAGAGCGCAAGTTACTTCCAATTATAATGCCGGCGTGTCGGCACAGCGGAGCTTTTTACGAGTGCATCATATTTGCAGGAATCAAAAAGTCCGGCAAGCATCAGTATCTCCAGATCGTAGAGAATCGCAGAGAAAACAAAAAAACCGCGCAGGCCGATACGATGAACACCGGCGGCTTGAAAAGGCTCCGGAACTCAACCAGCCGCCGGCGACAGCGCATTATATGAAGGAAGACCTGCGACAGCTAAGGGTCTCAAAAAGACAAATCCTCGGCGGAAGCCTTCTTAAATGACCGGGTCAGACGAGCCCTGGCTTCCAAAATATCCATGCCTGTAAAATTCGCCAAGACGCTCGCTTCACATCGTACAGGCATACTGTCTTACTATGAGGCTATGTCAACCGGACCATTGGAAGGCGCCAATAACAAAATCAAAACACGGAAACGCCCTTGCCTTCGGCCAATACTTTTGCTAATATGTCCACTATATTAGCAGGATTCACGTATAGGGGACTTGTCTTCGGCTGAGTTCAGTCAAAGCCTCACCCCATAAGTTCACGCCCATGCCGGGCGTACACAAATCACTTCATCTGACCGCCAACAGTCAGGCGGTTTTTGAAAGGCTCTGCCCCGCAGTGTTGGCGGCATGGTGAGTTCAGTCGTTCTCCCCTCCGCTGCGGGGAGAACGGGGAGTTCGAGACAGATGCCCTTCAGGCACCGCTCAACTGCGGCGTTAGCCGGCAACTTCTCAATAAATTAGGATAAGCCGGAACCGTGAAATGAAAAGACATATCAAGATAGTGTTACTCGTTTTCTTCCTGTTTACCTTTATCGGATGTATGCCGAGGAAGGCTGAAGTTTCACTGGGAAAACCCATAGCCGCTCCTGAAGATGTCATAAAGAGGGTATCAGGAGCAGATAACCCGAAAAAGACCCTGAAGGCCGTTGCCCGTATCGCTGTCAGCGCCTCCGGGAAAAGGTATTCGGTTAAGGTAGCCCTGCTCGCAAAGAGACCCTCGTTCCTTAAGGTGACATCGATACCGGTAATCGGTCCTCCCAACCTCTTTCTCTCCGTCATGGGAGACTCCTTAAAGGTATTTCTCCCGAAAAAGGGAGAATTTTACACCGGCGCGGCCACCGGGAAAAACATTGCCGTCTTCTTCCCGATAAATCTGAAAGCGGAAGATGTCGTATCAATACTCTTCGGAATCCCGCCTCCCGTAAAAGGGGAGAACATAACACTGCGGGGAGACGTTGAAGAAGGACTTTACAGGATAGATGTTATCTCTCAAGATAAAAAGGCGCAATCGCTCTGGGTGGATACTTCCACCGGCAATCTGAGCAGGATGGAGGGTTTCAATGATGAAGGCGGGATTTTATACAGAGTAAAGCACGAAGACCACAGACAGATCGGTGGAATACGCGTCCCTGGGAGAATAACAATATCAGGAAATGAAGCCGACGGTTCGAGTGCTTGCATACGCTATTCCGATATTCGGCTTTCACGGAATGATGGAGATACCGCCCTGTTTGATCTCGACATTCCCCCCGGCATAAAACCGATATCTATTATCGAAGCAACTGAAAATAAATAACCGGTGGCTGCTCAGGTTGTCGGGTTCACGGCTAAATGAGTCCCGATCAAATGGAGTCTCTTCCTTTTCCATCGCTCTCCAATCTTGAACCGTAAACCTGACAAAACCGGGGAGTTCCCATGAAAGAATCTATCAAAATAGTATCTTTTAGTCTTTTGGCGCTTTTATTTATTTCAGCATGGCCCGAAGAGGGAGAGGGGGTAAACATGAGTGACGTAAGGGAATCGGTTGTCGCGGGATCCTGGTATCCCGGTGACCCGGAGATTTTAGCGTGCGAGATAGATGGTTTTCTCAAGAATGCGCGGGTCCGGCCTCTGGATGGCAGGGCGGCGGCCCTGATTGCGCCACATGCGGGTTATATGTATTCCGGGCGGATCGCCGCCCATTCTTACAGGCATGTCGAGGGTAAAACCTTTGATGCCGTAATAGTCATAGGGCCGAGCCACCGCGCCTTTTTTCAAGGGGCTTCAGTATACAATAAAGGCGGATATCGAACGCCTCTCGGAATTGTCCCCGTGGATATTGAGCTGGCGAACAGGATTATCTCTCAAGGTCCGGGGATATCCTTTGTCCCGTCTGCCCACATGCAGGAACATTCGGTCGAGATTCAGCTCCCCTTTCTTCAGGTGGCCCTGGGCGAATTTAACTTTGTCCCGATAGTCATGGGGGATCAGGAAAGGCACACCTGCGAGGATCTGGCTGAAGCCATTTATAAATCGGCCTCCGATAAAAGAATCCTGATAGTGGGGAGTTCCGATCTCTCCCATTTCCACGCCTATGAAAAGGCCGTAAAGCTTGATTCGGTGGCACTGGATCATATAAAAAGGATGGACGCGGACGGCCTTTTAAATGATCTGAAAAGCGGTCTCTGCGAAGCCTGTGGCGGCGGACCGATGGCGGTCGCCATGATGGTCGCAAAGAGGCTTGGCGCCGACAGGCCAAGGCTCTTGAAATACGCCAATTCAGGCGATATCACAGGCGATAAAGGCAGTGTCGTCGGGTATGCCTCCGCCGTCTTTTACAAGGGTAACGCTACGGAGCCTGCCAAGGATAAAAAACGCGCGGGAATCGATACGGGACTCTCCGAAGCCGAGAAAAACAAACTCCTTGAGATTGCAAGAAATACGATCGAGAACAGACTTGCCGGCGAAAAGATTCCCGAATTTCACCCCGCTGAGTCAGCCATCCTTAACGAAAAAAGGGGGGCATTTGTCACCCTTCAGAAGCATGGGCGTTTACGGGGATGTATAGGACATATAGAGGCGAAAAAGCCGCTGTGCGGGACTATAGAGGAAATGGCGCAGGCGGCCGCCTTCAATGACCCAAGATTCCCCCCGCTTATACGGGAGGAGTTAAAGGACCTGTCGATTGAGATATCGGTTCTCACGCCCTTGAGGGAGATCAGGGATATAAATGAAATAGAGATTGGTGTTCATGGCATCTATCTGATAAAGGGTTTTTATTCCGGTCTTCTTCTTCCCCAGGTGGCCGCGCAGTATAAATGGGACAGGCTTACCTTTCTGAAGGAGACCTGTCATAAAGCGGGGCTCCCATCCGATGCCTGGAAGGACAAAGATACCGTGATATATATCTTTTCCGCCGATATCTTCGGCGAAGACAGGTAGGTTCCCCAGTCTGATTATCCGTTTCTTGAGATGGTTTATATTGTGACAACAAAAGAAAATTTATTATTGTGCCTGAAAGAAGAATGTGGAAAATGGCTCTCCGGCGAAATGCTGAGCGATAAACTTGCAGTCAGCCGGGCTGCCGTATGGAAGCATATCCGCAAACTGAAGGAGGATGGTTACATCATAGAGTCGTCCCCCGGAAAAGGATATCTCCTCAGCAAGGTTACAGACCTGTTGCTGCCTGATGAAATCAGGGAAGGTTTGGATACAAGAGTTCTTGGCAAAAAAGATATATTTCATTTCAGGGAAACGGATTCAACAAACATAAGGGCAAAAGCTTTAGCGGCAGGCGGCGCCCCTGAAGGAACCCTAATTATTGCCGAGAAGCAGACCCGGGGCAAGGGGAGGAGAAACAGAATCTGGTTTTCACCGGAGGGCGGGGGAATCTACGCTTCGCTTATCTTAAGACCAGCCATACCGCCGGGCGAGGCTCCCAGGATAACCCTGATGGTGGCGGTTGCGGCGGCCGAGGCCCTGCTTTCACTTACGCAATTAAAAGTCAGAATCAAGTGGCCGAACGATATTCTTGTAAATGGGAAAAAGATGGCGGGTATCCTTAGTGAGGTTAGCGCCGGAATGGAAAAAGTAGACTATATCATCGCCGGTATCGGGATAAATGTGAATACGCGGGAGGAACATTTTTCTGAAGATATAAAAGGGAAAGCCACCTCACTTTTTATTGAAACGGGAAAGACTTTTCCCAGAGTTGATATTATTCAGGCATATCTGAAGTGGTGTGAAAACTACTGCGAAATGTTAAGAAAAAGTGGATTTGAACCTGTCATACGCCGGTGGAAAGAACTTGCGAATATTATCGGACAGCGGATTACGGTTGACATTATGGGCAAGATGTATTTTGGGCAAGTCCAGGATGTTGGCATGGATGGAGTCTTGATCCTGAAGGACGATCAGGGAAGGTTTCACAGAATATCTTCGGGGGATGTTCTTCTTGATCAAAGCTGAAAGGAAGAAGATTTTTCATTTCAGCTTTCAGCTTTGCAACTACTCACAGATTGTCGGGTTCAAGGGTCACGGTTGGACGCACCCGGGAAGATTAGGACACGTTCCGAACTTCCATGCAAGGCAGCGCGGATTCCACAAGAACCGGGAAAGCATATTAGTCCCTTAGTCGTGAAATTAGCTTCGCTGATTCTTCGAATTCGTGCCCGCCCGCCTCACCTGAAGGCGAAGCCGATGGCGGGCAGGCAAAAATGGCAAAAGAATTTAGTTAAGGAACCATATCAAATATCAAAATGAAAAGGTAAAATGGGAAGCCGGCCGGTTTTCCTGAGATATCATCGCATTGTACAATCTCCTTAATTTTACCTTTAAATTTTCTCTTTTGATATTTCCAATTTCCGGTTTGTCCGGATCAGGATACTCCCCCGCTAAAGATGAACTCCGCGTTCACCTCGGAATAGAACCCTTGTTTTCATCTGCTTAACCTTGAACCCCTGGCCCGGGCCCGGCTTCCCTGCGATCGCGCGGGGAACGCACATCAAATCGCGCCAGGGCAGGCGTGAACCCCTGAACTTTGAACCTGAGTAGTTAACGGCTTTCAGCTTAAATACGGTCTCTCCACAAGGGCCGGCGATATCTCCATTGGCAGCGATGCGGTCCGCGCCAATTGGAAACGCTCATTGCGAAAGCTGGACACAGATTAATTATAAACCCCTAAACCATCTGAGATTCTTAAACTTTACTCCACTCAGGAATGTCATCGGCCATAAACGTTTGTATCACTTCGCGATACGCTTCCTGGATAACCTCTTGAGAATAACCTTTCTTCTTGTATTTTTCCATTAAGTCAGGTGTCTTCATCAGGTTCGCATCCTCCTTAATTAACCCAACCAATTCCTTATCTGCTGCCATAATCTCCTCCTTTTTAACTGTAAGTTTCAGCTTCTCATATTTTCCCTAAGCATCCTCAATCATCCCATACTCGGGGCATATATTCGAGCCGCTGTAACAACTGTTTATTATATCACATCAACGCCGCTTGCGCTTGTTTTAACTCGTCCTATAATAACAGGAGGTCTCGCTTTTGTCAAGATAAAATTTTATAACACCCACAAATAGATTGGATCGGACAGAATGGTGCAAAAAAAGCGGTTTTGACCAATTTTTTTATCATGCAATTAGACAGGCGTGATGAAATTACAAATATTATATTACTCGTTTTCTCAAGAAAACGCCCTTTGCGCCGAAGCTCTGCTCATCTTCATTGGCCGACTTATTCTATTGTATTTGTAATTCAAAGCGGTGTGGCATAAAATTTGCAAAACTTCATAGGATGCAGTGGCCTTGCAGATTTTCTCCCTGAAGGTGAGTTGATGCCGCGTCGCTCTTTTGTTAATGTTTTTAGTTGCCTGTGTTAGTTAACCAAAGTGGCGATCCTGCATGATGAATACCCATGCTGGTATGAGATGGATATTGACTTTTGACAGAGAGAAAGATATAAGTCTGCGTAGATGATTTAACGTGCCCACCACGCACACAACTGGGTTGCTGCATATGGGAAGGAGAAGTCGCATTCTGCCGACCCGAAAGTATAGTAAAAAACACAGCTAAAAAGGAGGACACAAATGGAAGTTTTTACAGAAAAGTGGTTAAATGCGATAGTGAAAAGACTCAAGAATGATGGGGCATTTCACAGAAGAGCGGAGATCCAGTTCAGGGGTAAACCTCTATTGAATGGTGATTATCATTTCAGGGTGTTAAAGGATGCCAATCTTGGTAAAGATGTAGCCTTTGGCATGCGGATGCCGACATGTGACCCATGTTGGTATGGAGATAAAGAGGATTATGATGTAGACTATATAATAGAGGCCACGGCGGGAGACTTCCTTGATCTCTTCATGGGGAGGCTGCATTTCATCGAGTTTATGAGGATGGGAGCCCAAAAGAAACCCAAACAACCTGCCGGATCAACACAAGTGGCTCACAAGATAGCCGGAGCCATGGGAGGCATTGCGCGTTTCATAGATGTAATCAGGGAGGTTTCGGGCTTGGAGAAAAAGAAGCACCGGACGGATGTTTATGCAGGGCCTTTGAAGTCCACTCAAACCGGAGAATGGGAGGGAAGGTACTGGGATTGGGAGGAAGTTGATTGGCGGCCACCAAAAGTAGACTCCGAGATTTATGGTGTTCTGGAAGGGTAGCACAGTATAGATAGTATCACATGTCAGCATTTGGCCCGTAATGCGGCTCCGGCTTCATCATCGTTGAAGCCGGAGCTGATGTGGGGTGGTGATTTTCGTGGCTGATATTTTAGACAATCTTTCCATTTTTGTAAATGGGGAGGGACATTGAATGACCGATATGGCCAATTTTGTCACAAATTTTAATTTATCGGAAAAAAATGCCGATCTTAATCTCTTGAGGTATTATACCTCCACAGTACTGACAAACTCGTAAAAAGCTAATTATGGATTCCCGTTTGCACGGGAATGACCATTTAAATATTTATGGCAAAATTCAAAGCTCTCGAAAAGGAAAGGGGGGTGTATTGTAATGAGTTTAAATGAAACGGTTAAACGGTGTCTGTCTTCACCTGAGAAGACCAATGTTTTAAGTACAGCCAACAAAGACGGCGAGTGTAATATTGCCATATTCGGCTCTTTTGTTTGGGAAGGTGATTCCGCTGTTATGCTGATGCTCGGAGACAACAGAACCTATGCCAATTTGAAGGAAAATCCCCGCGCGGCTCTTCTTGTAACTTTACCGGGGAAAACCGGTATGCAGACAGAAGGTTGCCGGATCTACCTTAAGTTACGATCGTTTGAAGACGGTGGTAGCGCCTTCGATAAGATAAAGGCTGGAGTCAAGGCCAGGGTTGGAGATGCTGCTGAAATGCTGAAACATCTTGCGATCTTCGACATTCTGGAAACCAGACCCATTGTTGATATGGGGCAGGGAATATAATGGGAAATGAGTGTCACTGTTAGGTTGCCGAATCCTTAAGAGTTTTGGGAGAGGAAATGAGGAAATGGAAAAAGAAAAAGAGATGTGGTCTGAGGAGATGTGGAAAATATGGGAAGGTGATGGATCGGGTGTTGTGCACATAGGGGGTGAACCTTATGAATATGGTTTGATTGAAACCGAAGAATGTTCCGCAATTGATGTACCAGCGGTCTGGTTGCGGCTTGTGGGCAAGGATTCGCCGGTTGTCACCTCAGATATAAAGAGGGATGATCCTCTCTATGTCAATGGTGACAGGCGGTTTAAAGACATGGTGGAAACTGTCAGGTTGATTCATAATATTTTGAGTGCAAAAGGTGCCGGTGTCTTGTCAAATTTAGCGACGTAACGTTTTGACCGGCTGGTTGACAATCTCATATTCAATGCGCTGAAATAAGAAATTAAAAAGGGGAATACAGGTATAATGGAACAACAAGAATCGTGGCGGAAGGCGTTACAGGAAACTCAAAAAGAAGATAACCTGGGTAATACCCTTGGCGTTATCACCAATATTCAGTTTTTTTCCACTTATGATGGTCCGGGTATCAGGACAACGGTTTTTCTTAAAGGTTGCACCTTGAACTGTCGGTGGTGTCACAATCCTGAAGGCATGAGGAAATATCCCGAGGTCTTTCCCGACACGAGCAAATGCACAGGGTGTGGAGAATGTTTGAAAGCCTGCCCGACAGGCGCTATCAGTTTTCCCAAAGAGAAAAGGCCGCGGATAGATAAAGCCCTGTGCAGCGCCTGTGGCAGCTGTGTCGAGGCCTGCCAGTTTGGCGCGCTTGGCATTTGGGGCGTTTTTGTCAGGGCGGGCGACGTGCTCGATGCAGTGGAAAAGGATATGGTGTTCTATGACGAATCCGGCGGTGGGATGACGATTTCAGGCGGTGAACCGACCGCAAGATTCGAGTTTACACTTGCCCTGTTAAAAGGTGCGAAAGAGCGTGGCATAAGCACCGCTCTCGATACCTGCGGGTATACGCCATGGGGAAAGCTGGATGCCTTGCTGGAATGGACGGATATTGTTCTGTACGACATCAAATATATGGATCCTGAGGATCATAAGGAATTCACAGGCAGAGATAATGTCCTTATCCTTGAAAATGCAAGACGTATTGCAGAGAAAGGGATTCCTATGAGGATAAGAGTTCCCGTTATACCGGGACGAACCGATACGGTAAGTTCCTTGAAAAAAACCGCTGAATTCGTAGCGGAACTTGACAGGAAAGGTAAGATAATTGGGGTGGATCTGTTACCGTATCACCCGTTTGCGGGAGCAAAATATCGACTTTTCGGGCTCGACTATCCTTTTCCTGAAGGAGAGGGGTTTCAGGATGATGATATCATTCAATTTATCGGGCTTTTTACCGACGAGGGGATAGACGTAACTATCGGCGGTTAGCTTGTTGGTAAAACATTTTATTTTAAGGGAGGTTGGAATTATGATTTGTGATAAGTGCGAATACGAGGCGCCTATTGACGAGTTCGAATATATATGTCCGAACTCCTGATGCGGTCCGATTGATGTGAGGCAGTGTCCTCGCTGCGGCGCTCAGGTGAGATGCCATAGATTTGATGAACTGGAAAGTGAAGTGCCGGAACAGCTAAAGGAGATTTATAAACTTCTTGAGGAAGGAAATTACAAGGGAGCAAAAAGTATCGCCCGTAATGTTGCCGAGAGAAACCGCCAGGTTACTATTCCGGGTGTTGATGATGAGTTAAGAGCCTTGTTCAAGAAAATAAAGGTGAAGCGTGACGAAGGAAGGACAACTCTTCCCGCCTCGTGAGAAGAGGAAAGTTTTGTGTATATAACTGCCACGCAACTGAGATGATTGGAGATTCTTAAGAATGGAAACAGAGAAGTCGAGGTTAGGATTGCTTAGCGGCTTATTAAGCCCTGCCGAAATGGCGGAAGAAATACCTAAGGAGCTGAAGGCGGCGCATAAACTTCTTGAGGAGGGCGATTATATGCGGGCAAAGACTGTTGTCAACAGTGTCGCCAGTTTGAACCGTCAGCTCAAACTACCGGGAATTGATGAAAAGGTAAAGGTTCTATTTGAAGATATAAAGATAAAACGCACCGAGGCAAGAAAGCGCAATTTCTCATGAGAGAGGTTCCCAGACTTTTTGCGAGACCATCAGCGATAAAATAAGAGGAAGGACAAAATGATTATCAGGTGTGTGCATTGTGGTTATGAAGGGGCAAAAGAAGGCTTTCAATATTTATATAAGGCAAGACTGGAATATCCTGGAGGTTGGCGCAGGCGCCCAAAGGGGTGTACGCCTCATATTACGTACTATTTTGCTGAATAGTTGGGAAATGGAAAGGCCTGTCTTGTAAAACTGTGACAAAAGGCGCTGTATTTGTCACATATGAGAATACGAGATGTCTTATCCGCAGTGTTTTAGGCTGTTCACGCTGGCGCAGTGGTATGCGAATGAGACGTAATATCAGGCGTGTACCCGCCCAAAGTGATCCGGATGGGCCTTTATCGATGATATGTCGTGTAAGGTCCTGGATTGCGAAAAGCTTGTCGGAAGTTATCCTGCAAACCGTAACAAAAGATGACATGGTTTTTCAAATGAGTCTTTTCCATATTACCCGCCACAAAGTCACCACCATATGATATGATAATACCTGTGTATACCATATGGCCCTTTTTGTATTTCTTACCACAACCAATAGCATTGCAGCGGAATATTTTCGTAAAGTCATAAGCGAAGATGGAGCGCACGAATTGGTGATTGTGCCCACTGTGGAGGAAGCGCTGAGACGTCAGCCCGATTTTCTCATGATGACAATCTATGATGAGTATGATGAATACATCCTTGAAAGGGCATGTAGTGAAGAGATTAAAAGGGCCTTACCCTCGACAAAACTCATCCTCGGAGGACCCGCCTTCAGGAGCAGGCCGGTTTCATTTTTCAAGAATCTTAATGCCGATTACGCCCTTAGAGGTGAAGCCGATTTTACTTTTCGCTTACTGGTGAACGAAATTACAAAAGAGAGACCGGATCCGGAGAAACTGAGGCGGATACCCGGTATTATGTTCTTTGAAAATGGCCGCCTGTTTATGAATCGGGAATATCCTTCACTGACCCGGGCTCAGCTTGAGGCATTGGACTTCCAACAGTACTGTCTTTATGAAAGCGACGATATGGTCTCCCTCTTTACCGAGCGGGGTTGTCCCTACAGTTGCACGTTTTGCTCTCATGTATTTGGAAAAGTAATAAAGTCGCTCTCTGTCGACAGGATAATGAAGATACTCAGGGAAGTTTCGGCCAACCCTCAGATCAAGAGGGTAATGTTTGTAAATGATAATGCGATTTATAGTGTGGCAAAAGCTCAGAGAATCTTTGGGAGGATCATTGAAGAAAAATGGAATGAGCGGTTCACATTTCTTATACAGGCAAGGATTGACAATTTCATCTCCAGTGACAAGAGGTATTTGCCCCATAGGATCAACTTCGATCTAATCGAGCTTATAAAAAAAGCGGGGGTTGTAAAGATCTCTTTTGGGACAGAATCTTTTAACGACAATGAGATTAAGAGACTGAAGCCGGAAGCGCGTTATTCCGGAATAGACGCGATGCGTCTAACAAGAGAGCTTGGCAAAAGGGGAATAACAGTTGTTCACTATGTGATGGGACCATCTCCCGATGCGTTGCCTGAAGAGGCCATCGAATCGACCCACAGAAGACTTATTGTCATGAGGTACTATGCCGATTACATAGAGATTAGCAAAGGCTTTGCGAATCTGATAAAGATTGCCCTGATCAGAGGGTCCGGCCTATACAACCGCGCTTTATCCCGGGACTTTCAGGTAACGGAACTCAACGATCCCAAAAGGGAAGCGGTCGATATTCTGAATGTTGAGCGGATCGAACAGCAATCGATTTCGCAGACAGCCGGAAACGACAGCGTGCCCTTTCTCAACGCTGTAAACCGTTTTGGGACTTCTTCCAATCCCTATCACAACCTTCTGTTACTCGAAAAGGAACTTGAAGCGCTTTCAACAAAAGAAGGACTTTCAGATAAAGAGGAGCAGCGACTGGAAACTCTCTCAAAAAAAATTGGCCTGTGTAGAAAACAGGTTAACGCGATAAACAGAATGATAAAAGAGATCGATAAGGGGACTAAGCTGCAACTAAAGGAGATGCTTGATGCGTTCGGGGGGATAGGGAGGTTTTTGCAGGAGTATGTCCGGCTGCCGATACAGGAGCAGAGAAGGAAACTGGTCGAATTAACTGAGCGGTTTAATGAGGCCTTGCTCCAGGCTCCGCGCGATGTCATTGAGGCCGATACCAGGCTGATGTTTCTTACCTGCTTGGCGGATGCCGTAAAAGAACTCGTTTCCAATCCTTACCAGACGAAACAGATTATTAAAAAATATAAACGCCTCACTCAAAATGAGGTAGTTAATAAAATGATCCGATTAAGGGAAAACACTCCACTGCATATCTATACGAAATATTTGGGGAAATCTCTTCCCGTAGATGTGCCCTCAACAAGAATACTGAAAAAACACATGGAAAGATACAGGTAAGTATTGGGGTAAATATGTAAAAAGGGAGGTAGGTATGGTTTCAACACCAAACCGGATGTTCGGATACTCCGAATACTGGAGAAAAAATAAATCGGCGTTAGAATCACAGGAATTTGTCAAGGTGCTGCTTGCCCTGCGCAAAGTGGGACGGCATATTGCTTCAAACTTAAAGACCATCGAGTGGAGCGGAATTTCAGCGCCGGATCCTAAAAAGATTGAGATTGACATTGGTCTGGTTAGAGGAGAGTACCCTCTTCCACCAGGTAAAATGGACATTCTGGTGGGCATAGCGGCGAGGGAGGCGTTTCATTGCAAGATACTTTCGGACATGGTTATGCCGAAACTCAAAAAAAGGCTGGGCGAAATGTCTTCAGAGAAGGAATTTCTGCTGAACCTCACAGTCGGCATAGGGGAAGACATTTTCACTAACCATATTGCAAAGGACACCGTATGGAAGTATTATCTTCCTTTTTGCTGGCCGCATGTAAGGCCGCCAAATGAAAGGGACGTTGCCCTGCCGCCGACCGTCTCATCTCTTCTGCAGATATTTGCCGAATATGTCCTGTCGGACAAATTGGCGGTAAATATGCATCCTGATTACCATGACCTGTTTCAACGGCTGATTACTGTCAGAGATGAAATCATCAATTGCGCAAAGGCGCTGTCCGTTTCAAAAAGGTGTGATCTAAGAGTCGATATTTATCTACATTTATGGGGAGAGGTGATGGAAGGGGCCGCTTCCTGGGATTCCGATGACTTTACGGAAGGACTTTCAGTGATGGAAGGAGGAACCGCCGAGACAGGGGAATGTGAGGATGATCAGCGCTCAGAAATCGAGGAATGTGAGGATGATCAGCTCGACTCCAGAGAAAATGAGACCGAGTCGCGTCTCAGGTTAATGCGGCACATAAAAGATATACTAAAAGAACAGGAAGAGAAGAGCCTCAATGAACATATAGAAGGTATTGCCGATGACGAAAAGTCAGGAGTTGTCGATACCTGCTTTGTTAAATCGGGGTTCCCCTGCCGGATCGATCCCGATGCTGATCTGGTCTCAAGACTCAGGCGAATTTTCCAGCAGCAGCAAACGGTCAGAAGCCGGCGCTACCATTACCAGCGCGCTCTTCCCACAGGCAAAATCGATGGCAGAAGATTATACCGCTTTGCCCTTGATGGCCGGCTTTTCAGACAGAGAGAATACATTTACCTCGACAACACAAGAAACATCGCCATCCTTGTCGACGGTTCCGCATCGATGGCAGGAGGACTTCCCGGCGGAGGCAAGGACTGGACACAGACGGAACGTGTGTTTGCCTCTTTGTATGAGGCGATAAAGGGCACCGGAAACGGATTTGATGTGTTCGCCTATTCTGAATGGGGGGGTATGTGTGAAGTGAGTTGCCTTGCCTATAACAACCGTCTCTACACAGTTCGTCCCGGCGGCCGGACACCCACAGGTCAGGCCATTGTCATCGCTGCCCTGAAACTGCCTAAGGACAAGCCCGGACTTATTATACACGTTACCGATGGCGAGTCTAACTGCGGAATCAGCGTAAAGAAAGGTCTTGAGTTCTGCGACAGGACAGGGGTGGAAATTGTGACCATCGGCACTTATTACGATGAAGAAATGAAAGCCACCCTTGAAAAACAATACGAAAACAGAGCCATACTGGTGGATTCCCTGGAACTCCTGCCGGAACGATTAGAGGGAGCGCTAAGGACGAAATTGCTAAATTAAACTTAACAACTCAGAAATTCCACATTGGACTCAGAATCGAAGCCTTGCTTCATCAGTCTACCACAAGTCGAAACTACTGTGGCGGAGGACTTATAAGTCTTTGTTTTTATTGTAATCACGATTTTTATGCATTCTGATTGTCCACCTTGTAACTTGCTGTTTTTACAGCTATAAAATATTTATGGGTAAAGGGGAGATGAGTGATGATTGTCGACCAACCTCGGTCCTACTATGTGTTTGTTTACAACTCTCGTATTTATGAAGGATACGACTACATTGTTTATCAAGGGAAACACCTGACGAATAAAGAATACCTTGAACACTGGGGAAAATGGCTTGTGGATGGCTCCAGACACAAGTTTGATGAACTGGCAGGAAGGCTGGATAGTTATGTGGAGGCCGGTAATATTGCGTGTATAAAATACGAAAGGAAGCCTCGCACATATCTCGGCAAGGCTCAATGTACAATGTGCGTCTATTGTGATGAACGCTGTCGAGGCGACGTCCTGCGGATAATATTAGCCACCAATGGGGGAGAAAAACCCAGAGCGTGGAGATATGACAGAGAGACGATCAACAAGTGGCTGCCGGGAGGAGAATTACTTGAACACTGGATACAATCGGAGAAATTGAACGACGCTGAAGCGGCAAAGGTAAGAGAGGATTCACACAAGAAATTCAGCGTGATACTGGATCATCCGGATAATCCCTTCGCAGGGTGGCCTCAATAAGGGTGGCATGGAAAAACTTGTTTGTCCGTGAATAAGCAAGCCTTTAGACAAACAAGTAATCGCTCACAGGTTCGGAAGTCAGGGGTCAAAAATCGCAGGCGCGCCTCCAACACTGAACCCGTAAACGGTTACAGAAACAACTTATACTCACTCGATTTTATGGAAATATCTCTGGTTTCCACATGAACTGACAATAACAGGCTTTCTATGATGTCTCTTGATATTGAAAGGCTATAGATGAGCGCTTCCCTCAAAGGGGCTCCTGCCGCCATAAGCTCTGAAATCATCAAACTATGACGAACCGAGATGACTGTATCAACATTGGGATCACTTCTCAGATTTTCGATTACCTTCAGGATCAAATCAGCCCTCTCTTCAGTCACTCCCGTTTTATTGACAAGCACCTTTTTTTCTATCTCAAATGGCAGGTAATCTACTGGAATAATATAAAATCTATCCCTCAGGGCCACGTCAAGTGTGTCGGTTCCGGTAAACTCTTCCCCTTCGTTCATGCTGGCAAAAAAGACCACGCCGGGGGCCACTTTTATCAGACCGAGCTGATCAACCCAGATGCATCTATTTTCGGAAAGAACGGAAAAAAGTTCATTAAGCGCTTTGGGATGTTCAGGCCGGTTTATCTCCTCTAAATGAATGACACAGTTAGGAGTCGTAACGGCCTTTGGAAACAAAAATTCCTGATAATAGGTATCTCCCCCCTTCAGGGCATGCTCGCCAAAGAGCTGACCGGGCTCAGAAAGCTGGCCTATCTGAAAGACAGCACAGGGACGTTTATAACAGGCCGCAAACTGGTGTATCAAAGATGACTTGCCGCAACCCTGACGTCCTACAACCAGTATATTTACAGGGTGGCTTCTTGAAAGTTTTTCAAGACTACCCAGAACATCTATCACCTCTTCAGGCAGGTAAAAGTACGGATCTAACCCAGGGACAATTAGTTGCTTAAGATTCTCCACATTACTCTCCTTTCTAATCTTCATGGCCTATCGGTCACAACGAAGCATAAAAATCTGAATGGGTAGAGGAGCCGGTTCCAGCACAACACATCGAAAGTTGAGGACATTTCATTTTGTAATTTTTCGTTTTGATATTTTCATTATAAAGTACAACCCTCCACCCAGCAATTAGGATCAGGCCCCATAAGCTTGCCGGTCTGTATGTATGCGCTGCGGCGGCAGCCACCGCAGACGTAGCGGTAGACGCATTTACCACATTTCCCCTCCAACCTCTCGCGATCCCGGAGTTCTAAAAACAGATCGCCATCCGACCAGATATCACTCAGACTCCTCTTCAGCAGATCGCCATTCTTCACCTCTTGTTGAATAAGGCAGGCGGTAGCGACCCTGCCCTCAGCGGTGATCATATAGCTATAGATACCGCTGATACAACCCACTCCAAAGCTGAAAAAATCACAAGGACTATCGGGAACAGAAAGCAGTCGCCTGGTCGCTTCCTGTTCACTTACAATATATCGATTTTCAAACTGGATAGTTGACAGTCCCCTCTTCCGCTGTTCTTTCCAGAGCAGCCGCTGTGCTTGCATCCTGCGTTCCTTACTCAAAACCCATTTATGTTTACCCAGGGAATGGCCAACCGGCAGGAACTCCACCATGATGAACTGCACGCCAAGTTCGGCTGTCAGATCAAGCAGGGGCGCCAGATCACCATAATTTACGCTTGAAAGGGTCATGATCAAATATACACTCGGTATCCCATAATCGCGAAATAATTTTAAGGCATTAATCGCCCTGTCAAATGTTCCGCCTCCCCTGTTCCAGTCATGATTCTCTCTAAGACCATCCACGCTCACCTTTACTTGAGCAAGACCCGCTTGCGACAATTTTCGAACGATACCCTCCTCCGCAAGAGTCCCATTTGTATTCAGGGCGGTATAGATATTCTTTCCAACAGCATATGATATAATTTCAACCAGATCATCCCTGAGTAGCGGCTCGCCGCCTGCAAACTGGATCGCCGTAGTCCCCGCCTCGCTGACATTATCCAGAATGTCAAAGACCTGCCTTGTACTCAGCTCGCCCTTAGCGCCTTCGGGCCTCTTTGCGCATATTCGCCGCGCGTCGGTAAAACAGTAGCGGCAGTGTAAATTACACTCTTCTGTAAGGCTGAACCACGCAAACATCGGCATGGCGCCCTCTATCGCCCGGTAATACTTCTCACGCGTAATAGATAAAAATTCTTCATTTGAAATCGAAGATTCATGAACCGGAGGTGAATCAATGGCGACAGGTTCCTGCCTTCTTATCGCTGACAACCCTTTCATGGATATCTCACCTCTAATACTTTAGTATACGCTGGAACAAGCGTTCTACTGCTTTTGGCAATTCATCTATCGTATCAAGAAACTGGAGGCGTTTGCCGTACTGCTCTATAAGGACATCTTTATCTTTATAACCACACCCGAGTGTGACCATGTCGATGTTTTCCTGCTTACAGTAGTCCAGCGCATATCGGACATCTATGCCCGCATTTGACTCACCGTCCGTGATGTGAAGTATAAATTTCCTTCCCCTTGCCTGCCTCGGCATCAGCAATGCCGCCGCAGTGATTGCCTGACCTGAGGGCGTTCGCCCTGTTGGAGCTATGGAATAAAGAACCCCTTTCCTCAGCAGTTCGGAAATGACACATACGCCATCCCACTCAAAATAGCCGAATATCCTCAAACTGTTCTTATAGCCCTGAAGTGATTTATAAAGAGCGGCCATGGTATTTTCAACAACACGCCACTTGAACCCCGCCATCGACATAGAGGCATCAATTACCACAGTAAAATTCCATGCGAACTCGGCTATCATCTGCTCTATCTTGAAACATCTCCCATCAATCACCCCACGGTATAATTTCCTTCTGTCCAGCTTCCCGCTCTCAAGCCCGCGGTTAACCTTTTTGACCCTTTCCGCATAATACTGAAACACATTTTTCAAACGCATCACCAATTGCCGATCAATTGCGGCGCTCGCCGGGATTGTAAAGTTGGTTATAGTTGTTCTCATAACCTTCTCATCATTGTCGCATATAAGCCTGATCATGGGAGTAAGGTCCTTGCTTCCCCGGGCGAGCTCTATGTTGATATCTTCCCATGTATCCTCGCTTATAGCCGGCTTCTCTTTTCCCCGATCCTTTTTCTTCCTCTTCTTTTTCGTGACCTTCAGCGGCGCGGCGCCCTTTTCGAAGTAAGTCGCGGGATCTAATTCCCATCCCTGAAGATAAGGTTCGATCTCATCCCAGATATTCAGAAAAATATCCGCTCTGCTGCGGCATCGCCCGATGACCGACTGTCGTCCGGTTTCTGCAATTGAATCAAGATCAGACGTCCCTTTCCGCAGCTTATCGAGGGGCTCTTCATAAAGGGGATTGATCTTTGGAAAGGAGACGTCATCGAGGATCATCCGCTCCCACAAATCGAAGAGATTCCACGGGGTAGGATTACGTGATGGATCACGCGACATACCCTCAATCAACACCTTACGCGTTTTTCTCACATAATCACCGAGGATAGTCCCCTCTATACTTTTATCCAGATAGATATTCTCACCAGCCGAGAAAAACTTCCATAAGGTGTCCTTTATTATAAACTTTGAGCGTTCATCAAGTTCCGGCCTCTTTTCGCACATCCCTCTCCATACACTTTCGCTCCATTCGCATTGCCGAAGAGCCTCATGAACTGCGACACCAACCAGCACATCCACCTTACCCTGCGGTACAGGATAGTCATCCAGAATAAAATCAAACGGCAGGATTATTGACCGCTCATCGATATCGGGCGCAATCTGGCCTGCCCAGGTTACCCGCCCTACATTCATGCCCACATGCCCCACGACCCTGCTCAATGATCTCAACACACCGGCAAGCTCGGCAGCTTCGGAATCGGACCGAGTGACACGCCAGTAACCTGAATATCCCCTGAAATACCAGCTCGGCTTTGACCATATGCTCTGTGGATGTCTCTGACAGTATATGTTCAGCCGATCAGTATAATTCATAGGCATCTTCAGGTCCCCCTTTTTCCCCTATATCCATCTGTACGGTAAGAAGAATGGATTCAAGGGCTTCCCTGCTCATCTGAAGGCTGAAAACCAGCGCCTCTCTGATGCTGGCGCCGGCCTTTACCAGTCTGGCAATCATCAGGCTGTGCCTGGTGGAGACAGCAAGCGGCATCTTTGTATTGTATCTTAGATCATTCAAAATCGAGACGACCTTCTGAGCATCATCTTCAGCCACACCTGTTTTGAGCTTTAATACCTCCTTTTCAACATTTAGCGGCAGGTAATCCATAGATACAACGTAGAATCTATCTCTGAGGGCGGCATCTAACATCTCTGTGCCTGTGAATTCTTCACCCTCATTCAGGGTGGCGAAAAAAAGAACACCATCGGCCACCTTTACCAGTCCAAGTTCATCCATCCAGGCCTGACGATCATCGCTCAAAATGGAAAAGAGCATATTGAGGGCTTTTGGATGTTCCGGACGGTTGATCTCCTCCAGATGGATCACGCAATTTTTGGTGGCAATAGCCTGAGGAAACAGGAACTGCTGATAATAAGTCTCGCCATCTTTTAGCCTGAGTTCCCCAAAAAGCTGTCCCGGTTCAGAAAGTATGCCGACCTGAAAGGTCGCAAGGGGGCGGTTATGTCGAGCGGCAAACTGTCTTACCAGCGTTGATTTTCCACACCCCTGCTTGCCCACAATCAGTAGATTGACCGGCGCTTCCTGAGAAAGCGCATGAAACCGCTCCAGATTACTTGAAATCTCCCTCTGCAAAAAATAGTAAGGGTCCTTTTCAGGAACCAGGACTTCCGACGATACGATATCACTGTTTTTCATTTTTATTTCACACCTTTACTTTTGATTTATCCTCCAATGATACAGTTAATTTCATAAGATTCCATTATCTTTTTGAAATCTTCTACCTCTATGGGATCCATTGCCTCCTCATCTTCCAAAGGCCAGTCAATTCCCAACCAGTCGTATTTATCCTGACACCAGTTATGGAACGGCAGGAGATCTACACCTTCAACAGGATTCGGCAGACTTTTTAAAAATTCTCCCATCTTCTCGAAATTCTCGTCAAAGTCATTAAAGTCATAGATCACAGGCACCCGAATCCGTATGGCGGCGCCGGCCTCCGAAAGTTTCCTTATATTTTCCAGCACCTTTTCATTACCGGCTCCTGTGCCGCGGATATGTTCTTCACTATCCATGTTTTTTATATCGACAAGATATATATCGACAAATGGAAGCGTCTTTTCATAAATCTCCCATGAAGCGATCCCGTTGGTGTCGAGACAGATATGGAGCCCCATCTCTTTCCCCTTTCTGAGAAGCTCGACAAGGAATTCAGGATGCACCGTCGGTTCTCCACCTCCCACCGTCATCCCTCCACCGGAATTCTTATAGAATGGCTCGTCTCTGATGACCTCGTCCAGAACCTCATCAACTGTCATCAGTTTTGCTGTCTGTTCAAGGGCGTTGTGTATACAAGCCTCCACACACTTCATGCAATTATCACACAGGCTCCTGTCAATCTTATGGTAGACGCTGCCCTCTTCTCTCGCTTCCTCCACTGGTATTGGAGGACAGATAGCCCCTTTCGGACAGCTCTCAATACAAAGGCCACACTGCACACACAGCATCCTCTTCCAATAGATGGTATTAATCCCTTTAATGGTTTCAGGATTATGACACCAGAAGCATTTCAGGTTGCACCCCACAAGGAGCACAAGAGTTCTTATACCGGGACCGTCATTTATGGCCCACCTTTGAATCTTTGACACAAGGCACTTTTCCGCCATCTTTCTCATCTCCTATCTATTATGTAGAGTAACACCAACCTGCCATTTACATAACCCGCCTGACTCAGGCCCATCTTTCACCTGCGACGGCCATGGTAAGGGCATATATATCTCTCACCTTCATGCTGACCACTCCGGCAGGCTTTGGCTCATCATTGCCATCTCTCCCGCCGTCAAAAAGCTTGCCCTTGCCACCCCCTGCCATTTCTTTAGCCCTTCCCTTCAACTGAAAAGCGATAGTATCTGGTTCAAATATCGCCAAAGAAAGGTTTTTGTTTTTTCTGATATTCTCAATGGCCTTACCTTCATCGCAGAGATAGGCAAATTCGATAGTATCTTTGCCGACAACTTTTACCATCCGCACATGAGCAAGATTAACGTTCTTCTCACTGTCCACAGTCCCGATCACCTTTATGCTTGAAGGACTTTCCAGTATTTCCAGAACGTCCTCAGGAATCACCAGTTCTTTCATAACTTAACCTTAACACAAACTGTTTCAAAATGCAAGTGAATCACTAACTGGATACTCACTCATAACTCTGCTCCGCGAACATTTACCACTCCGGCGATTGCCACCCCTTTGATCTCCATATGCATTCTATCCCATAGCAAATTGCGCCAGCGGTAAAATAGAGGTGTTCTGTCCTCGAAGTGAACAAAGCGGCACTCTATCTGACAGGCCTCTTTCCCGCCTCCTATAACCGCAATGGTAAGCTTCCCATTTTGCCGGAGATTCCTCCTGGTCTTTCCCAGACGAATATCCGCAAATGCGATTGTTTCAGGGTTCAGAACTGATAACGTCGATATGACGACCACATTCGGCACGCCATTGTTGTCAACTGTTCCCGCCATCTTTATTGACCGTGGTTCGGCCAGTATATCAAGCACCCCGTCCGGTATAACGGCCATATCGGAATCCCCCTCTGGATATGTAAAGGCCTGCCCCCAGGCTGACATCCCGGAGGCAGGCCGGCGTTACTTGTTATATAGTTGCATTACATACAGAGCTGCGACTAAATCTCCTGAACCGTACGGGCGATGATAGTATCCTGAGTCTTCTTGTTAAGACCCGTAAAGGCAGCGCTGTACCCGGCCACACGCACGGTCAACTCAGCGTAATCCTCTGGCTGCTTCTGCGCGGCCAGAAGGGTCTCATTATCAACCATGTTGAACTGCACATGGTTGATCCCCAAGTCGCTCCATGCCCTTATATAGGCGTCAAAAAGCTCAAACCCCTTTTCGCCGGCAAGCTGCGACGGCGACAGACGCTGATTAAGAAGGTTTGCCCGGAACATGTTCTCATGGGTCATCTTCCCGACCGATCTCAACACCGCCGTGGGCCCCTTCTTGTCCTGACCGGCTCCAGGGGAGCAGCCACCGTCATAGCAGGTGTCGCCAAGACGCCTCCCGTTGGGAAGTGCGCCAAGGAGAGCGCCGCACACAGTGTAAGCCGCTATATTCTGCGGCACCTGGGGAATCCCGTTGGCCCCCGTGCCCCAGCACTGGCAGGGCAGCGCTACCTCGTCGCGGCACCTTTCCATCATCCCGACGATGACATCGTCGGCATAATCATCGTCATTGCCCCACTTGGGAGCGCGCACAAATTCCAGGCGCTCCTTCTCATAGCCCTCCCAGTCCGCCTTGAGGAAGGTCATGAGCTGCTCCATGGTGTACTTCTTTTCTTCATAGATCAGCTTCTTGACGGCCACCATCGCATCGAGTCCATCCATCCAGATAAAGGTCGTAATCCAGTTGTTGCCCCGTTCAAGATACTGGAGGGCATTTAAACCCTCTTCGATGCACACCTCCCTGGTGGCGGAAAGGTGAGGCCTTCCCATAACCCCCTCAATAACGCGGGCTATCTGCCGGACCTTTGCGGCCTCCCAGTGCATGACCCTCCACTGTTCCATGACGGCGTCCTCGAACTCTTCATAGGTCTTTAATGACGCGGCCTCGCCGGTCTTGGGGCCGATCTGCATGCTGAATACCGGATTCCAGCCGTTCCACAGCGCTAACTCCACACACTTGGAGCCAAGGGTGGTGCTGGAAGAATATCTGTGCGGCATGCAACCTTCCTTGGTGTCAGCACATGGCACAACACATGCCTGGGCAGACCATGTCCGCGCCTCCTCCTGGCTATTGCCGCTCCAGAACATATTGGCCTTGATAAGCGTCTGATCATCACGGAAGTTCGGATACCCGAGGCCGTGGCGAATGCACTCAAAGGCGTTTCTCAGGACATCCTTCGGCATATCCTTGTTGTACCGCAAGGCATACGTGGGCGAAGTCACCCTGATCAGGCGCGCCGCCTCGAGGACGACATTGGTCAAATCGCTATATCCCGATCCCCCATCCGGCCGCTGCCCGCCGAGAGCCCAGACAAAGGGACCCGGATCGCCTGTCAACAGCTCCCGATACGCGCGATCGCGCGTATTACCATATTCATAGGCCCGCATAAGATACTCGGCCATGTAATCGATAGCGTCATCCCTGTCGATATTCTTCTCCTTGATTACATCCTTCTCGTACCACTCCCAGAACCACCAGTCAATATGTGTAGGCCAGGCACAATCAGACCTCTCACGCTTGCGGCACATGGTCTGAGTATGCTCGAACTGCAGGACCTCGGCAAATGTCCTCGGCCTGTTCGCAGGGACCCACTCGCAACGCTCACCGATATCTACCAGCTCCTGCTTCCTCACGGGATCGGCCTCGAAATTCTCGGCAATGATCCTCGCAAGCCTGGCAAGGCGTTTCGAATAGCTGATATCGCCCTCAAGAGCGATCTTCATTGAGCGCCAGTTATCCACCCGGCTGACAGGGTTTTGTCCAAGATAATAGGATTCACTATCCCAGTCAGGCTTGGCGCCAACCTTATAGAGGGCCTCGTTGGCTTCAGCTAAATGCCCGTCGATCTCCTCTATGATCGCGTTGTATCCCTTCTTGTAATACTCAAACTGAGAGGTGCAATAGAAACTACCCTCCAGATGCGGGCCGCCCGTAAAGGTCTGGGAAGTCCTGCACATGATCATCTGGCGGTTGCTGAGGATCCTCTCCGTCAAGGACTGCTGGGTGTAAGGCTTTAATATCTCCAACGCCTTCTCGACGGCATCCTTTTCCTTGTCATCAACCAGATCGTCCCTGTCGTTGAAAAGATCCTGATTCTGCTGATAACAGTGATTGGGAGACCAGAAAATCTTGTGAGGGGCGGAAGCGGCATTTCCGACAATCCTTGAATGATCAACGATGAACACGGGCAATTCCTCACAGACCTTCGCCTGCGCCTTGGCCCAGGTCAATATGTACGGTTCTATCTTGGCCTCGGGAGAATCAAAAACTTCCGCCATTAAAATGGGGCCATATCCGCCGATCTTGGTCCCGGGCAGATAGGCGGCGCCCTTGGCCGCTTTCGACCAGATGGCCTTTCTCAAATAATCAACCCGCGGTGAACGGGCCTTCTCAGCCCACCACCAGTACTGTCTCTTCTCCAATAACTCGTTCAATTCCTCTTTTTTCGTAGCCATAATTAAATACCTCCCTACCTCTATTCAGTAGCAGCGCCTATCTTAACATCGGGCGCCAGATCATCTTTTGTTACCGGCTTCGATGTCCAGTACGCGCAACGGGCATCGATAACCCTTTCAACCAGATCGCCCCTCTCCTCATCATCGGAAAAAGGGAAAAACCACTTCTGTCCTTCGTATTGATCTGCCATACTTACTTACCTCCTGTTTTACGCTTCCGCGAAGTTTACCCGCCGTAACACTCGTCCGCCGGGAGACCGAGGTCCACCGGCACCCCGCTTGCGGGCACGCCAACACCCTGATCGGAATGGACCGGATAACTCTTGGCAAGGTCGTCAAATGAATCAACCTTATCTGTCATGGCGTTATAGAGAACCCAGCCAAAGCATTTAGGACATTCACGCCAGGCGTCACTATCATCCAGCCTGATGTTATAGAGATATCGAAAAGTCTCCAGAGGTCCATCATGACCACAATGCTCACATTTAACGTTCATTTTTCAACTCCTCCTATAGTTTTATTTTTTTTGCCTTTGTACACCTGGCCCCGAAACTTACCGATGGCCCAGGGCAACGGCCCTTCATATTCCTCAAAGATTGTCAGTTCCTCAAATATCTGGGGATGGCCACACTCCGGGCACCTCCTGAAGCTAAGCTCCCCGGAAGGATCGGCAGGCCCAAGGTAACGCCATTTAACCAGCACGGCGCTATTATGACACTTCAAACACTCAATAATCAAAACTTACCTCCAGCTCCAAATTATTACTTTTCGTCAAATCCCTTCATTGCGCGCTGAGTCGGCTCCCAGGTAAACTCCGAGTGATCGGTTCTGATTCTATCCTGTTCCGTAAATCTCTCGCACTTCTCGGCCTTCTTGTCATATACATCCGCAATCGCCGGCATGCCTTCATCATCGATAAAAGCATTGCATATACCTTCCGTTGCAGCCGAGTTGGCGCCGTCAACTATGAAATTCTTGCAGTCTCCACACCTTTTAGTAGCCATAGTTACAACTTTCCTCCTTTCTTTCTTGTCTTGGAATATTTTAAGAATCCCTCTTAAACTTTTACGCCGCACCCACCGTTTAGGAATTAATACAATATCTGTGCCACAATACTGAATCTGTGGCTTAATTGAAAACAAAAGTCTCCTTCCCTTGAAGGTAAGCCTGGCATTTTTCTGTTGCGGTTGCGTCTATAATTAAGGTATATATATTGTGATTACTCAGGCATAAATAGCGAGCAGGGGCGACTTCAGTCGTCAAGAACAGGGAGAGTAAAATCTTCCTTGATGTTTGACGCCTGAGTAGTTTACAGTGTACCTGAGGCGCGGAACGATGAAACCGCATACGGCCAGATTGGCCGTTTATTCTCTTCCTTCCCACAAGTACAGGACATTTTGGTCCGATTAAGCCACAGGAGTATCGATGATAAAATCAGCGAATGTAACTTTGCTCAACCCGGCGGAGCGCCACTCTGAGTTTCTCGCCACCTTGATCTGCGCATTAGAGCAATTGGATACCATGGCAGGGGTTCTGGATACCCAGGGCAGGTTCATATTTGCGAACAGAGCGGCTCTTAAAAACATCGGCTCCACAAGAGAGCAGATAAGAGGCTTTCCTTTTAGTGAAAGCCCATGGCTAAGCAACCACTCGCCCGAAGCCAGGAAAGCCATGGATGAAATGATAGCCAAAGCCCTGGCCGGAGAACCTTCTGTAATTGAAGATGAGATAATCGATTCGGACGGGCGGTTAATCCAGGTACTCTTTTCTATCTCACCTTTCCGCGACACCGGCGGAAAGATCATCGCCCTGATCCCTGAAGCAAAAGTGATTTCTAAACTGAAAAATCTTCCGAACAGGCTTGAAAAGGAACGATGGGAAACCCAGCAATGGATCGATTCCATGGGAGCGTTTGTTGTCAAATGCGACCCGAAAGGCAGGATTGTGGGTTGTAACATGCCATTTTTAGCGATGTTGAATATGGAGTTAGAAGAGATAGTCGGTCACTATATATGTGATACGGTCGGCTGGCTCGGATACTCCGGCAAGGACCGGGAGCAGCTTCGGAAAGCCGTCCGCGATGCCGGCAAAGGGGAAAAAAGCAGTGTCGAAGCGAAGCTCACACTCACAGGGAATTCCCAGGGAACGTTCCTCTTCAATGCAAGCCCCATTCTGAATGCAACGGGACAGATTTCATTTGTTGCGCTGGAAATCACAGATATATCCGAACAGGTAATTTTGCGGGAATTGATGCTCACAAAAGAAAAAAAATATTCGAGCCGCCTTGAAAAGGAGGTCGATAAAGTTACGACGGCCCTCAGAGAAACCGAACAATTTAACAAGAATCTTATTGATTCAACCCCACTGGGCATCATTTATCTCAATAATAACGATAGAGTGATGTTTGTAAACTCGGAAATGGAACAAAAACTCAAGGCAGCCGGAGTTTCCGGAGACTGCATTTTGGGGAAAAAGCTTCATGAACTCCTGGTCTTTTTAGCAGATTCCTCCTGGAAAAAAATAGCCGATCTTCACAAACAGAGAATACATTATGGACAGATGAGGATGCATCTCTGCAGCAAAGAAGACAATCGCCGGCAATTCGAGGTCCATGCGGCGCCACTGCGAAGTTCAATGGGGGATGTAGAGGGAACTATCCTCATAATGGCAGATGTTACCGAGCGTAATCGCATGGAGGAAGAACTCCTGAGAACGCGCATCCAGTCTGAAAAAATGAGTTCACTGGAACTCCTCATTTCAGGTGTGGCCCATGAACTCAACAATCCTTTGACCAGCATCATAGGATGCGCCGAATATCTCGTTGAAAACACAAATTTCAGCAAGGAAGCCGGTGAAGCTGCAAGAATAATAATCAGCGATGCCGGGCGGGCAGGTGAGATTGTGAAAAATCTTTTAGCCTTTGCGATCCAGTCTGCCTCGGAAGAATCCACAGTCAATCTCAATGAAGTCATCACCAATGTTGTGGGTATCCGCATTCATGAGCTGAGAAATCAGCGTATAAAGGCAGTACTTGAACTGGATCAGAATATCCAGCCGGTTGAGGCGGATGTGACCCAGATGCAGCAGGTGGTTCTTAATCTTATGAGTAATGCCGCAGACGCCGTTGGGGAATCCGGCGTGGGTGATCTGATTACCATCAGGACACGCACCGAAGGCAGTTGGGTACTCATGGATATCGAAGACAATGGTCCTGGTATTCAGGAAAAGTATCTGTCGAAGATATTTGATCCGTTCTTTACTACAAAGCAACCAGGGAGGGGAACGGGATTAGGGCTATCCATAGCCTACGGTATCATACAAAGACATGGTGGATCTATTACTGTGAATACTGCTCCGGACTCCGGAACCTGCTTTACTATCGGGTTCCCATTGTTTGTTTCTCCATGGCGACGGCAGTCCAGGAATCTCCCATCTCCGGCCTGGATTCCGTCCAGGGCGCTGATAGTTGACGATGAAGTCAATGTCTGTAAGACCCTTTCAAGATATCTTATTGAGATAGGTTGCAAGGTTGATACCGCCATGAACGGCAGCGAAGCGCTGGATAGGATCAATAAAGAGGTCTACGATCTGCTGTTGGTTGATATAAAGATGCCGGAGATGAGTGGACTGGAACTTTATCGGAAATTGCGAGTAGAGCATCCGGAGATAGCAGAACGACTTGCATTTATGACCGGTGCTTCAGGACAGGAGATGCACAGCGCCATCAAGTCAACGGGAGTTTCTCTGTTGCAAAAACCTTTTAACCGCCAGGAGATACTGAAGTTCTTCTCCCTGTTTGCTGTGACGCAATCAAAACTTGCCATGTAACCCCCCGAAGGAGCATTTTAAATGGGCTTGAAGGTACTTATAATCGATGATGAGAAGACGATCCTGCAGACGTTTAAGCTCAGGTTGAGCAAGTGGGGCCACAGGGTTTTCCTGGCCTCTGACGGCGACTCTGGAATGCGGATATTGCGCGCCGTGGATTGCCATGTGGTAATAACAGACCTGAAAATGCCCGGGCTTTCCGGCAGGGAGGTGGTAAAATACGTTGGGGAAAATTATCCAGGCACCGAGGTCGTGGTCATCACAGGATATGCCTCCGTGGAATCGGCCGTGGAAGTAATGAAGATCGGCGCCTGTGATTTTCTTGTCAAGCCCCTCGACTTTGATCACGTTCGCATTGTCCTCGACAAAATCGGAGAACGTGTGTCTCTCAAGGAGGAAACGCGGCAGCTCAGAAGCTGTATCGAAGAGTTAAGAAGCGAGGTCGGACAAAGATACAAACTGGACAATCTTGTGGGTAAGAGCAAGGAGATGCAGGCCGTCTTCGACCTTATAGCCAAAGTGGCTCCTCTCGATGCGACGGTTGTGATATTTGGCGAGACAGGCACCGGCAAGGAAATGGTCGCAAGGGCCATACACCATAACAGTTCACGCCAATCAGAACCGATGGTTCCCGTAGATTGCGGCACACTCGCCGAAACACTCCTCGAAGCGGAACTGTTCGGTTATGAAAAAGGGGCATTTACAGGAGCCGGAGGGACCAAACGGGGCAGATTTGAACAGGCTCATGGCGGCACGATCTTTTTAGATGAGGTGGGAAATGCGTCTCCATCAGTACAGAAGAAGCTTCTGAGGCTGATTCAGGAAAAAACATTTCAACGACTTGGAGGCGAAAAACCGATCAAAGTAGATGTCCGGATTATCGCCGCCGCCGACCGGGATCTGTTCGATCTGGTAAAAGAAGGCAAGTTCAGGCAGGATCTCTTCTATCGCCTGAATGTGGTGCCTATCCACCTTCCTCCACTAAGGAAAAGGAGGGAAGATATGCCGCTTTTAACCAGATATTTTCTGGATACTTACACTCAGCGCATGGATAAAGAACCCATGGAGATATCTTCCGATGCTATGAGACAACTCTCCACGCATTCCTGGCCGGGTAACGTCAGAGAGCTGTTTAATGTGATTGAGCGCACGGTAATTATGACACCGGGGAATGTGATTAGAAGATTTAATATCCATAACGATCAGGAATCCCTTGAAAGTCCAGGGAATCACACGCCTTTCAATATTGATATTTCTCTGAAGGAACAGGTTGCTTCTTTGGAATATAAGTATCTCAGCCTTGCTCTCGAGAAATATCACGGGAAGCTAAAACAGGTGGCAGAGCATTCAGGATTAAATTCACGAACTCTATATCGTAAGATGAGACTCTATGCTCTAAATAAAAAGGAATTTCGCTAAATCGGACATTTCTACAGTAAAGCGGTTCATTTGACCGAAATTCCACCCCTTTGTTTGCAACAGTGCTCCAACTCACACATATCAAAAGATTCTCCCGCAGCAAGCCATAAACCCTGATGAACCCGCAAAAAGTCGGGCAAACACCTCGTTGTCATTCATAGCGATAGTGAACATCTTGATATTATTGAGATTCTTCATAGCTTCGCTCCTCAGAACGACACCGCGTGAACTTCCAAGGAAACACCTTTGCGAAAGATAACGCAACATGCTGTTATTATACAATATAATTGAAATTGTGTGATTATATCGAACAACTGTGTTTCCTTC
>Ga0209121_10001029_pt1 | contig 29215 bp, 28 predicted proteins | sample Cruoilmetagenom3_FD_187292 | JGI IMG/M metagenome (GOLD analysis project Ga0209121, IMG submission 187292) | Oil polluted marine microbial communities from Coal Oil Point, Santa Barbara, California, USA - Sample 3 (SPAdes) (version 2) | ecosystem: Environmental > Aquatic > Marine > Oil seeps ...
ACCAAAGCCCGCCCTGAATGATTCCCGCATGAGCCCGACCTGGGATAGCCCGGAACCACCCGACACCCACAGCATCAGCCTGCTGGGCTGGCTGCGCGCCCTGCTGCGCGGCACCGCCCTGGCGATGCTGGTATTTGGCGCGCTTTTGGTGTTGCTGTTGGTGCGGCTGATCGAGCGGCCTCTTTATGGTCTGCACCGCCCTGTCACGCCCTTCATCACCCAGTTTGTCTGTCGCAACGCCTTTCGTATTCTTGGAATGCGGTATGAAACGCGCGGAGACCTCATGCGTCAGCACGGTGCGGTTGTCGCCAATCACTCCTCGTGGCTGGACATATTCGCGCTGAACGCCCGCAAGCGGATCTATTTCGTGTCCAAGGCCGAAGTGGCCAATTGGCCCGGCATCGGCTGGCTGGCGCGGGCCACCGGCACCGTGTTCATCGAACGTACCGCGAACCGGGCGCGTGAGCAGACCGAACTCTTCGAGCAACGGCTTTTGGCGGGGCATAAACTGTTGTTTTTTCCGGAAGGTACGTCATCGGACGGAATGCGGGTTTTACCATTCAAAACAACTCTTTTCCAGGCGTTCTTCACGCAACACCTGCGGGAGTCCATGTTTATCCAGCCGGTCACGGTGATCTATCACGCGCCGACCGGAGAATCGCCGCGATACTATGGCTGGTGGGGCGATATGGCGCTTGGCCCGCACCTGTTGAAAACCCTTGCCGCGCGCCGTCAGGGCCGGGTCGAAGTGATCTACCACCCGCCCGTGAAAGTGACGGATTTTGCCGATCGAAAGACATTGGCGGCGCATGTGGAACAATGTGTGCGCATGGGACTGGATGGGGGACTGGATGGGGGGCTGGATCGGTAAAGAGGGCGTTGTTCATTCAGCCCCTTGCGCCGCCACCAATCCTGCCGTATACGCGCGCCATTCAAACCCGCAGGCGGGGTTTGGGCCATTTGGGGGAGAAATCCCTGACTGGTCCGCCGGTTGGAGCATCCGCTCTGAATACCCCCGCTGAGGATAAAACCGGAAAGGTAATAAAGCATGGCTCTTCCAGAGTTCTCCATGCGTCAGCTCCTGGAAGCTGGCGTTCACTTCGGCCACCAGACACAGCGTTGGAACCCCCGTATGGGCCCGTATATCTACGGCGCGCGTAACGGCATCCACATCATGGACCTGACCCAGACCGTTCCGATGCTGGACGAGGCACTGACCGTCATCCGTGACACCGTTGCCAAGGGCGGGCGTATCCTGTTCGTCGGCACCAAGCGCCAGGCGGCCAGCCCGATCGCCGAAGCGGCTGACAAATCGGCCCAGTATTTCATGAACCACCGCTGGCTTGGCGGCACCCTGACCAACTGGAAAACCGTTTCCCAGTCGATCAACCGCCTCAAGCAGATCGACGAAGCCATGGAAGGCGACACCGAAGGCCTGACCAAGAAAGAGCGTCTGGGCATGGAGCGTGACCAGGGCAAATTGCAGGCCTCGCTTGGCGGTATCCGCGAAATGGGCGGCGTGCCGGACCTGCTGTTCGTCATCGACGTCAAAAAAGAAGCGCTGGCCATTGCCGAAGCCAACAAGCTGGGCATTCCGGTGATTGCCATCGTTGACACCAACTGTTCGCCTGATGGTGTGGACTATATCATCCCGGGCAATGACGACGCGGCCCGTGCCATTGCGCTTTATTGCGATCTGGCGGCCCGCGCGGCGCTTGACGGCATGTCGGCCCAACTGGGCGCGGCCGGCGTTGATCTGGGGGCCATGGAAGAAGCGCCCGCTGAAGAGGTGCTTGTTCAAGAGGTTCCTGCGCAGGTCGAAGTCGCAGAACCCGCCGCTGAAGAGGCACCGGCCAAAGATGGTGCCGCGGCCCCTGCCGAAGGCTGAAGGCCGGTCACTGAGACCTGACATGACGGGGCAGGCGTTTGTTTGTCTGCCCCGATCCGATTTGACATTAGGAGAGCCGAAACATGGCAATCACAGCAGCACTTGTTAAACAACTGCGCGACAGCACCGGCGCAGGCATGATGGACGCCAAGAAGGCGCTGACCGAGGTCGAAGGCGACATGGATGCCGCCGTTGACTGGTTGCGCACCAAGGGTCTGGCCAAGGCGGCCAAGAAATCCGGTCGTACCGCAGCCGAAGGTCTGGTGGCCGTGCAGGTTGACGGCGGCAAAGGCGTCGCGGTCGAGGTAAACTCGGAAACCGATTTTGTTGCCAAGAACGCCGATTTTCAAAGCACCGTCGCGGCCATCGCCAAGGCAGCCCTGGGGGTCGGCGACATCGAGGCGCTCAAAGCGGCTGATCTGGACGGCAAGACCGTTGACGACGTGGTCACCGGCATGATCGCCACCATTGGCGAGAACATGTCGCTGCGCCGGATGCAATCGCTGGAAGGCGGCCAGGTGGTGTCTTATGTCCACAACGCCGCAGCCCCGGGCATGGGCAAGATCGGCGTTCTGGTTGCCCTTACCGGTGGTGACGAAGCGTTTGGCAAACAGGTTGCCATGCACATTGCCGCCGTGAACCCGGCCTCCCTGAGCGAGGGTGACCTTGATCCGGCTGTTGTGGCCAAGGAAAAGCAGGTTCAGATGGACATTGCCCGCGAAAGCGGCAAGCCCGAGCAGGTGATCGAGAAAATGATCGTCGGCCGGATGAAAAAGTTCATGGCTGAAGTCACCCTGCTGAACCAGTCCTTCGTGGTAAATCCTGACCTGACTGTCGGGGCCGCCGCCAAAGAGGCCGGTGCCGAGATCACCGGTTTTGTACGCCTGGAAGTGGGCGAAGGCATCGAAGTCGCAAAAGAAGACTTTGCCGCCGAAGTGGCAAAGATGTCCAAGGACTAAAGTGTATTGCGTTTGATCGGATTCAAGCATTCACCGGTCGGGGTGAGGCAGCGTTTGCAAAGCACAACGTGTTCACCCCGACAGGTGAATTCAATTGAACGCAACACACTCGTGAGGACCGACCGAAACATTTGAATCCCTCGGCCGGCCGGCAAGGTTGCCGCGCAAGCCAGTCAGGTGTTTTGATAAGTTGATCCATCAAGAAACGGCTAGTGGTTCGAATCGTCAGATTCGCACCACTGGACTGTATTCGTTTCATCGGATTCAAGCATTCACCTGCCGGAGTAAGACAGCGTTTGCAAGGCACAACGCGGCCTCGGGTTGCCGGCTGAATGCATGAGTCCGGTTCGGCCTTCAGGAACGAAACCTGGCAGGCCCGCGAATTGGGCCTGCCAGCAAAATCGTTACAAAAAAGGATCGTAAAAATTACCGGAGCCCCGCCATGCGAGGCTCCGGAATTTTTTGATGGCCCATTGTCAATTGGGGATGGACAGAACCTATCAAATTCTCCGGCTTAAATACGGAACAATACGCATCCAAACCGAACAGGGCAGAGAGCCTTTTTATACCAAGGATCTTTTCCTGATGCTCCCAGGCCAAAGCCACCACTCACGGAACAACGACACAATGCGATTTTCCCGTGATTCCCGAAAGTAATGGATTCCTTACCTCGGGTCAGGTTGCCGGAAAGATTTGGGAAACAGTCTGGCCAAAAGCCGGCGATTTTTCACGACTCAGGCTTCAACCACAAACATCTGGTTGTGCATGGCAGCCTTCAGGACCGCCTGGGCTGTGGTCTCGACCGACAACGATTCGCGGGCCAGCCTCAGGTGTTTTTCCACCGTCGCCTTGGTCAGCCCCATCAACAGCGCAATATCCTGGGTGGTTTTGCCGTCGCCCACCCATCCCAGTGCCTCGCGCTGACGTTTGGTCAGCCCCCGGTTGGGCGGGTCGTAAGGCAGGGACAGGATACGCATATGTGCAATGTTGTTCATCAGATGGATGTCAGCGCCATGCTGGGCCCAGATTGCATCCGCCTGATCCTGCGTAATGCCCTCTTTCGCGCAAAGCGAGATCACGGCACGCGCGCGCGCCGCCGCAAGTTTGAAACAGATCGTATAGCCAACGGTCACGTTCATCTTCTGGTTAAAGTCGTACACCCGCCGTTGGTCCGGGGTCAGGGTCTGGCTGGCCATCATCTGGCTGATCATCCGCCAGCTTGCCGCGCCTTCGTTTTCCATCGCCCAATGCAGCATCGGCGCGTGAGAGAACAATCCCGAATGCAAAAAACCATCCACATACTCTTTTGACTGATTGGTCAGGATGGTGAAATCCTCGGGATCCCCAAACGAGGTTTTGGTGTGAAACCGGGAGCAGCCATAAAACAAACGGTCAAAGCCATATCCAGCCATCTGTTCGCAATGGGCGGGCCACAATTCTTCGATGCTATCAGTATTGGACAGGAAGTGCAGGTATTCGCGCAGAGTCATGCCCCTTCAGCCCCGGCCAGATGCGCCCTGAGCGCCTCCAGAGCCAACAGATAACCTTGCGCGCCAAACCCACAGATCTGCCCCAGCGCCACGGGGGCGATGTAGGATCGGTGGCGAAATTCTTCGCGCGCGTGGATGTTGGACAGATGCACCTCAACCACCGGCAATTCGACCGAGGCGATGGCATCCATCAGGGCGATGGATGTGTGCGTGTAGGCCCCGGCGTTCAGCACGATGCCCGCGGATTGCCCACGTGCCGCATGGATCGCATCGACCAGCGCGCCTTCACTGTTGGACTGAGCGCAGGTGACCGTCAGCCCGATGGTCGCCCCGTGCGCCCGGCACGAGTCTTCAATCATCGCAAGCGTCGTGTGCCCGTAAACGTCAGGCTGACGCTGGCCAAGCAGATTCAGATTCGGCCCGTTCAGAACAAGAACACCAATCATCAATACAAATTCCCCAATTACTTCTTTTTAGACCGGTAGCCATGCACCTGTCCAGATTTGTGTCAGTGAATAGTTAGAATCTTCTAATTTTGCAACTTAGACGTGCGCCTGTGCGGCGATAGGTCAGGCAAACACGATCATGCCCAGCCAGTCGGCCACCAGCGCCGGCGTTTCCTGTCCCTCGATCTCGACGGTAAGGGCGGTTTCGCGCAGCAAAGCCGTTTCGTTGCGCTGCTCAATCCCCTTGAGAACAAAGCGCCCGCGCACCCGCGCGCCAACCGGAACCGGCGACAGGAACCGCAACTTGTTAAAGCCGTAATTGATCCCCATGACCTGACCCTTTGGGGCCTCGAAACAGTCAAAGACAAACCGGCTGGCCAGCGACAGGGTCAGGAAGCCATGGGCGATGGTGCCACCATAAGGTGACTCGGCCGCGGCGCGTTTGGGATCAATGTGAATCCACTGATCGTCCCGGGTGACATCGCCAAACACGTCGATCATCTTTTGATCCACGGCAATCCAGTTCGACACGCCAATTTCCGTGCCAATCTGTGCCTGTTGCTCTGCCAGTGCGGCCTCGATATCGGTCATTTTCTCATTTCCTAATCTAACGGTTGCGGTTCCGGGCAGGGCAGCTAGTTTACCGGTCTGAACAGCCTGGATAACCGCTATGACCAAAGAATATCGCCAGCATGTCTACCAGCCCCCCAAGGGAGCCGTCGATCTGTTGCTTATCCGCCACGGAGAAAGCCAGCCGGCCCGACCGGGTCAGTCGTTCCCGATGAAGGATGGCCATGGCGACCCGGCGCTGCACGCCGATGGTCATGCCCAGGCGCGCGCGGTGGGCGAGCGGCTGAAATCCGCGCCTTTGGCGGCGCTTTATGTCACCACATTGCAGCGCACCCACCAGACGGCTGCCCCGCTGGCGGCGCATCTGGGCCTGACCCCGGTGATTGAACCTGACCTGCGCGAAGTGTGCCTGGGCGACTGGGACGGCGGGCTTTACCGGATCAAGGCGGCGATGAGCGATCCGGCCTTTGCCCGCGCCGAGGCCGGGCAGGAATGGGGTGAAATTCCGGGCGCAGAGACCACGGCCCGGCTTCAGGCACGGGTATTGGCCGGGCTGATGCGTATTGCCGCCGCCCATGCCGATCAGATGGTCGCCGCCGTGGTGCATGGCGGGGTCATCGGCGCGGCGCTGTCTCTGGCCAGCGGCTCGGCTCCGTTTGCCTTTAACGGGGCGGCCAACGGATCAATCAGCCGGCTGGTGATCCTTGGCGACACGATGAAAGTGCGCGGCTTTAACGATGTGACGCATCTGGCGTAGGCGGTTTGCGCCCGCGCATCACCCCATGGTCACCACGACCTTGCCCATCACTTTGCGGTCCTGCATCAGTTCCAGCGCCGCGCCGGCCTGTTCCAGCGGATAACGCGCGCTGATCTGCGGCTTGATCCGGCCCTGCGCGTAAAGATCGAACAATTCCCGCATGTTTTCCGCGTGCCCGGCGGGGTCGCGCGCCACCGCCGCGCCCCAGAACACCCCGACGATCTGTGCACCCTTCAGCAAGGTCAGGTTCAGCGGTATCTTCGGGATGCCGGCCGGAAAGCCAACCACCAGAAACCGCCCTTCCCAGGCCAGCGCCCGGATCGCCGGTTCCGCATAAGCCCCGCCAACCGCGTCATAAACCACATCCACCCCATCCGGCCCGGCCAGTTCCTTGATCTGCGCCGAAAACGCCTTTTGCGCATCCCGGTCCAGTTCTCGTGGATAGACCAGTGTTTCATCCGCCCCCAAACCCCGACAGAACGCCGCCTTTTCTTCAGAGGACACAGCGGCAATCACCTTTGCCCCGGCCACTTTGCCCAGCTCGATCGCCGCCGCGCCCACGCCGCCGGCGGCACCCAGGATCAACAGGGATTCGCCCGGTTTTATCTTCGCGCGCTCTTTCAGCGCATGATGCGAGGTGCCGTAGGTGAACACGAAACACGCCGCATCCTCATAGGGCATGTCATCGGGAATGGCCGTGCATTTGGCGGCCAGAGCGTTGACATGGGTGGCAAACCCGCCGTACCCGGTCAGCGCCAGCACCCGGTCGCCGGGGTTGAACCCCTGCACCCCGTCGCCCACCGCGATCACATCGCCGGCAACCTCACCGCCCGGCGCAAACGGGCGCGGCGGTTTCACCTGATAAAGATCGCGGATCATCAATGTGTCGGGAAAATTCACCCCCGTGGCGCGTATCCGCACCAGCAGATGTCCCTTTTGCACCTGCGGATCCGGCATTTCCGTCAGTTCCAGCGTTTCAGGGCCGCCAACCTTTGTACTCAGCATCGTTTTCATCGCCCTGATCTCCTTTTGACGAGGGATTGTCCCGGGCGCAGGATTTGGACGCCGGGTTACTATTGTCAATCTAATTCCAATCTGTACCTTTGTGCTTAACATGGCACATAATTGGGAGGTTACTGTGCAGGACGAAAAATCACAGGAAAATTTGCAGGACGGCTTACTGGGTAATTTCCAGGCCGAAATGCGCGATTGGCTTGAGGCGAACTGCCCGGCTTCGATGCGCGACGGATCAATTGCCGACGATGACATTTGCTGGGGCGGCAAGGACTGGGTGTTCACCTGTGACGATCAGCGCGACTGGCTGAACCGCATGGCCGGGCGTGGTCTGACCGTGCCCACCTGGCCGAAAGAATACGGCGGGGCCGGTCTAAGCCGCGCCGAGGAAAAGATATTTCAGTCGGAAATGGCGCGCATCAACGCCCGCCCGCCGTTGCAGAGCTTTGGCATCTGGATGCTTGGTCCGGCGCTGTTGGAATTTGGCACCGAGGAGCAGAAACAGGCGCTGCTGCCGCCCATCGTGCGCGGTGAAATTCGCTGGTGTCAGGGCTATTCCGAACCCGGTGCCGGGTCGGATCTGGCCAGCGTGCAGACCAAATGCGACGACATGGGCGACCATTGGCTGGTGCAGGGGCAAAAGATCTGGACCTCTTACGCCAACAAGGCCGACTGGATATTCGCCCTCGTGCGTACCGACCGCGAGGCGCGCAAGCATCTGGGCATTTCCTTCGTGCTGATCGACATGACCAGCAAAGGCGTTTCGACCAAACCGATCAAGCTGATTTCGGGTGTGTCGCCATTCTGCGAGACCTTCTTCGATCAGGTAAAAGTGCCGAAAGAACAGGTGGTTGGCACGGTCAACCGCGGTTGGGACGTGGCCAAATACCTGCTGACCCATGAACGCCAGATGATTTCATCGGGCGGACAGGGGCTTGGCGGCGGCCGGCCCCTGGGGGCGATTCTGGCCGAGAATGGCGGGCTTGACGACGCCACCCTGCGCGCCGACGCTCTGCGCACCGAGGTGGACGCGCTGGCCATTGGCCTGACGCTGGAACGCTACAAGGATCAGGCCGAAGCGGGGCAGGGCGTTGGCGATGCCTCGGCGATGCTGAAATATGTCGGCACCGAGCTGAACAAACGCCGTCACGAATTGATCATGGCGGCGGGCGGGTCGGATGCGCTGGAATGGCCGGACGGGCGCGCGCCGCTATGGTTGCGCACCAAGGCCAACTCGATTGAAGGTGGAACGTCCGAGGTGATGCTGTCGATCATTTCGCGCCGTGTTCTGGGATTGCCGGGGTAGATGACATGAGCACATTGGTAGCAACCGAAGAAGAAATCATGCTGGGCGATGCGGCGCGCGGTTTTCTGGATCAGGCAGCCCCGGTGGCGCATCTGCGCGGCCTTCGTGACGCCGGGCAAACCCACGATCCCGCCCTGTGGACGCAAATGGCCGACATGGGCTGGGCCGGAGTATTGATCCCCGAAAGTGCCGGCGGGTCCGACATGGGCCACGCCGCCGCCGGGGTTCTGGCGCACGAGATGGGCAAGACGCTGGTCAACAGCCCGTTCCTGTCCAGCGCGGTGATCGCCGCCACGGCGCTGCGTCAGGTGTCTGACGCCCGTGCCACCGAGGCGCTGAAGGGCATTGCCTCGGGGCAGGTGACTTATGCGCTGGCGGTGGATGAAGGGGCCAAGTTCGCCCCCGATGCCACGGCGATGCAGGCGCATGCGGATGGCAATGGGTTTCGCCTGAACGGCACCAAGAAATTCGTCGTCGACGGTGGGTTCGCCGATCGGATACTGGTATTAGCTTCGACTGATAATAGCCAGACATTGTTCGATATTCCCGCAGATCGCGCCGGTGTGACCCGGCAGGCTCAGGCAATGATCGACAGCCGCGATGCGGCGCGCATCACCTTTGACGATGTCGAGGCCACCGGCGCGGATGTCCTGGGCACGGTCGATGATGCGATGACCGTGCTGCGTCCGGCGCTTGAGGCCGGGCAGGCGGCGCTGGCGGCGGAACTTTCGGGTCTGGCGGCGGGAGCCTTTGGCATGACCGTCGATTACCTTAAGGAACGCCAGCAATTCGGCGTGACCATCGGCAGCTTTCAGGCGTTGCAACACCGCGCCGCGCATCTGTGGTCTGAGACCGAAGTCACCGCTTCGGCCATCACCAATGCCGGGCGTGCCCTGGATGAAACCCCGGATGAGGCCACTCTGGCGGTGTCTCTGGCCAAGGCGCGCGCCACCGGCACGGCGCAGCTGGCGGTGCGTGAAGGGGTGCAGATGCATGGCGGCATCGGCATGACGGATGAATTCGACATCGGGTTCTTCATGAAACGCGCCCGTGTTTCGGCCGAATGGCTGGGCGATTATGGCTATCACGCCGAAACCGTTGCGCGGCTGCGTGGCTTTTGAAAGGATTGAGATGATGACACCCGAAACTCTGTTCTCCCTGCATGGCAAAACCGCGCTGATCACCGGCGGGGCCACCGGCATTGGCCGGATGGCCGCCGAAGCACTGGTGCGGGCCGGCGCACGGGTGCTGATTGCCTCGCGCAAGGGCGACGCCTGCGAGGCGGTGGCGGCTGAGCTGAACGCGCTTGACGCGCCCGGCAGTGCCGTGGGGTTTGCCGGCGATGTTGGCAGCGAAGCCGGGGTTGACGCGCTGGTGAACGAGGTGATGAACCGATCGCAAACGCTTGATATCCTGATGAATAATGCGGGTGTCACATGGGGCGAGCCGCTGGGCAAATTCCCCTACAAAGCCTGGAGCCGGGTGATGGATGTCAACGTCGCGGGGTTGTTTCACCTGACGCAGCAACTCTTGCCGATGCTGGCAGCCAGTGGATCGGTCGATGACCCGGCGCGGGTGATCAACCTTAGCTCGGTGATGGGTGAAGTGGCGATTGGTGACGGCGCTTACAGCTATTCGGCCTCCAAGGCGGCGGTGCTGCATCTGACCAAGATCCTGGCCAAGGAACTGGCCGGGCAGGCGATCACCGTCAACACGCTGACGCCGGGTCCGTTCCAGTCGCGCATGACCTCCTTTGCCACCGGAGATCAGGACAAGCGCGACAAGGTTGCCGAATCGATCCCGCTGGGCCGGGTTGGCCGGGCCGACGATATTGCTGGCTGCATGTTGTTCCTGTGCGGGCGTGGCGGGGCCTATGTGACCGGCGCGGTGATCCCGGTATCGGGCGGCGTCAACGTGATGACCGGCGCGGATATATTTGAAAACGTTTGATAAATAAAAGGAAGACTATCATGGGGATCAATTTTGATGGCCGGGTTGCCATCGTGACCGGCGCGGGGGCCGGGTTGGGCCGCTCGCATGCGATGGGGCTGGCGGCGCGTGGTGCCAAGGTGGTGATCAACGATCTGGGCGTCAGCACCGACGGCAGTGCGCAATCCTCGGATGCGGCCAAAAACGTGGCGCAGGAAATCCGCGCCGCAGGCGGCGAGGCGATTTCCCACGGGGCCGATGTCTCCAATGAAGCCCAAGTGGGCGACATGGTGGCGCAGACCATGGACAAATGGGGCCGCGTCGACATCCTGATCAACAACGCCGGCATCCTGCTGGACAAAACCTTCTCCAAGATGAGCATGGCCGATTTCCGCCGCGTGATCGACGTGCATCTGATCGGCACCGCCACCTGCACCCATGCGGTCTGGCCGATCATGCGGGCGCAGAAATACGGGCGCGTGGTGCTGACCTCGTCCGGATCGGGGCTTTATGGCAACTTTGGCCAGTCCAATTACGGCGCGGCCAAGGCGGCGATGATGGGGTTGATGAACGTGCTGCACGTCGAGGGCGCGCGCGACGACATCCGCGTCAACACCCTGGCCCCAACCGCCGCGACCCGCATGACCGAAGGCCTGTTGCCACCCGAGGCCGCCGCGTTGCTGGCCCCGGAAAAGATCACGCCGGGGGTGCTGTATCTTGTGTCCGAGGATGCGCCATCACGGGTCATCATGGGGGCCGGTGCGGGGTGTTATGCCCAGACGCGGGTCTATGAAACGCCCGGTATCCTGTTGGAAGGCGATGATAATACCCCCGAAGGCGTGGCCGCGAAATTTGCCCAGATGGGCGATCCGACCGGGCAGGAGGAGTTCGCGGACGCCTTTGCCCAAACCCGCAAATACGCCCGCAACGCCGCCCAGGCGCAGGGCCTTGATCTGGCTTGGGGGGAATAACACACATGCCATATAACGACACTCATCTGCCGCCGGCCCTGCGTGGTCTGCGCCTGCCGCTGATCGCCTCACCGCTGTTCATCATATCGGTGCCCGAACTGGTGATTGCCCAGTGCAAGGCCGGGATCGTCGGGTCATTCCCGGCCCTGAACGCGCGCGAAGCAGACGGAGAACCGCCGCTGCTGAAAGCCTGGCTGAACCAGATCACCGAAGAACTGGACCGGCACAATCAGGCCAACCCCGACACGCCGGCGGCACCGTTTGCGGTCAACCAGATCGTACACCGTTCGAACCAGCGGCTTGACCGGGATCTTGAGATTTGCGCCGGGCATGGCGTACCGATCTGGATTACGTCGCTGGGTGCCCGGGAAGAGGTGAATGAGGCGGCCCATTCCTGCGGCGGTGTAGTGCTGCATGACGTGATCAACAACACCTTTGCCCGCAAGGCGATTGCCAAGGGGGCCGATGGGTTGATCGCCGTGGCCGCCGGGGCCGGGGGCCATGCGGGGCATCAGTCGCCGTTTGCGCTGATTGGTGAAATCCGGCAATGGTTTGACGGACCACTGGCGCTGTCCGGGGCGATTGCCCGTGGGGAATCGCTGTTGGCGGCACGTGCGATGGGGGCGGATTTCGGCTATATGGGCTCGCCCTTCATTGCCACGAAAGAGGCCAACGCCCAGGCCAGGTACAAGGAAATGATTGTCGAAGGCCAGGCCGACGATATCGTCACATCCACCTTGTTTACCGGGGTTTCCGGCAACTATCTCAAGCCATCTGTGGTGGCTGCCGGGATGGACCCGGACAATCTGGCCGAGGCCGGCAAGGAAACCATGAGTTTTGCCGATGGCGCGTCCAAAGCCAAGGCCTGGAAAGAGATCTGGGGATCTGGTCAGGGGATTGGCGCGGTGGATGCGGTGACGGATGTGGCCGGCCTTGTGGGGCGGATCTACCGGGAATACCACGCTGCGGGCAAGCGGCTGGCGGCTGAATTCGACGGGCAATAACCATGGGTGAGATGCTGGTGATTCGCCACGGGCAGGCGTCATTCGGGGCCGGGGATGCGGCCGACTACGACAATTTGTCAGAGCAGGGGGGCCGCCAGTCGGAACTGGCCGGCGCGGCATTGCGCGCCGCCGGGTGGGTGCCGGACCGGTTGGTGACCGGGACGCTGCGCCGGCAAAAGGAAACCCTGGCGGCAATGGGGTTTGGCGATGATCCCGAAACCCACGCGGGCCTGAACGAATATGATTTTTACGACCTGTTGCAGACCCGCTTTGACGGCAAGGTGCCGGATCAGGTCCGGCACGACCGCAAGACCCATTTCCGCACCCTGCGCGAGGTGATTTACGACTGGCAGGCCGGAGGGCTTGATGGCGCGCGCGAAAGCTGGCTGGCGTTTGTCGCCAGGGTCGAGGCGGCGCGCGCCTTTGCCGCCGGCGGCGATGCCCGGCGGGTGCTGGTGGTCAGTTCGGGCGGGGTGATCGGCCAGATGGTGGCCGCCGCTCTGGATGCGCCGGCGCGCCAGATGGTGGCGCTGAACTTGCAGATCAAGAACACCTCGATGACGCGGTTTATCTTTTCGGGGGACCGGTTTACCCTGAATGAATTCAATGCGACCCCGCATTTTGCCGACCAGACCAACGCCGCCTTCATGACCTATAGCTAGGGGATTTCCCGATGAGCGATACGACCCAGACCTTGGATGTTAAAGCCGTGGACACCTATCTGACGGCGCATTTGCCCGGCTATCAGGGGCCGCTGGAGGCGCAGAAATTCGATGTCGGACAGTCAAATCCGACCTATATGTTGAAAACCCCGGCGCGCAATTATGTGCTGCGCCGCAAGCCGCCCGGTGTTTTGCTGAAATCGGCCCATGCGGTGGATCGCGAATTTCGCGTGCAAAGCGCGCTGGCCGGAAGCGATGTGCCGGTGGCAAGGATGCATCTGTTGTGCGAGGACGACGATGTGATCGGCTCGGCGTTTTATATCATGGATCACATTGTCGGGCGCAATTTCAACGACCCGACCATGCAGGGCGTCGACAATGAAACCCGCAGCGCGGTGATCGACGACATGAACCGGGTGCTGGCGGCAATGCACATGGTTGATATCGACGCGGCGGGACTGTCGGATTTTGGCCCCCCCGGCAATTACGTCGAACGTCAGGTCGGGCGCTGGTCGAAACAGTATTTCGCTTCGGAAACCGAGAAGCTGCCGCAGATGGATGAGCTGATCGCCGCACTTGGCACCGGGTTGCCCGCCGATGACGGCCAGCGCACGCTGGTGCATGGCGATTACCGCATCGACAACATGATGTTCGAGGCCAACGGCCCGAAATGCCTTGCGGTGCTGGATTGGGAACTATCGACCATCGGCCATCCATATGCCGATCTGGCCAGCGTCATCATGCAGTGGCAGATGCCCGCCGGCCCGGAACGGCGCGGGCTGGAGGGGGTGGACCGGGTTGCAATGGGCCTGCCCAGCGACGAGGCGTTCATCGCCCAATATTGCCAGCGGCGCGGCCTGGATGGCATTGACGATTTCGACTTTTACCTGGCGTTTTGTTTCTTCCGCATGGCGGCGATCATCCAGGGCGTGCTGAAACGCGCCCTGGATGGCAATGCCTCGAACCCGGAGCGCGCCCTTGAGATGGGCAAGCATGTGCCGGCCTTCGCCGCGCATGGTTTACGGGTGTTGAAGGGCTAGCCGGCGGTCAGATGACCAGTGTTTCCACGTGTTCGCCGGCGATGAACACGTCGACCATGGTGTATGCGGACATAAAATTCTGAACCCGTGTTGCCCGGGCAGTGACACGCTTGCCACGCCAGATGCCTTCGAATGTCTGAGATGAGCCGCCAAACGCCTGCGAGCGTTGTTTGATCACGGTTTCGCCGTTGATCAGCAATTTCACCTCTTCGTCAATCAGGCCCGGTTTCGCCACAGCCTCGATCTGCAAGCGTTCGCCGTTGTACTGGGCAAACTCCACCGGTGATTCCTGCGCGCAGGCCGCCAGGAGCGTAACGGAAAAAAAGGCGGTGGTTATCAGGTGTTTCATGCTCACTCCATTTAACTTGTGATCCGAAAGATATCTGTGTCCGGTTCAAAACGCCCTAACAGCCTGGGAATATTCTGCAATATATTTGTGTCTTTTTTTACAGATAGATATCAGAACAACATGAAGTAAAAATGCAAAGGCTGAAATTCTGTCTCATGCGTTCAGTTTGCCCCAATTGCCGTGTGTCGGCAGGTAACTGGTCTATGAATTCGCGTGCTTGACATTACGCCGCGATATGCAAGGCTTTGACCATAACCGGCCAAGCCATGAGATCGGCCAACCGGATTTTATCTTGGGAGGATATCAAATGCGTAAAAAAACATTCTTGGGCCTGACCACGGCACTGGCGATGACCGTCGGTGCCACGGCGGCGATGGCAGAAAACATCAAGATCGCCTTTCTCGAACCGCTGTCGGGTGCCTTTGCCACCACCGCGACCATGGGCCTGGCCCAGTATCAGTTTGCCGCTGACACGCTGGTGAACGGAAAAGGTGGCGTTCTTGGCGGAGACAATTTCGAAGTCCTCGGCTTTGACAACAAGATGAGCGGCAAGGAAACGCTGGTTCAGTTGCAGGTCGCCATCGACCAGGGCATCCGGTTTGTCGTACAGGGCAACTCGTCCGGGATCGCCCATGCGATCACCGACGCGGTGAAAAAGCACAACAAACGCAACCCCGACGACCTGGTTCTGTTCCTGAACTATTCGGCTGTCGACCCGGCGCTGACCAACGACAAATGTCATTTCTATCACTTCCGCTTTGACGCCCATGCCGGCATCAAGATGGACGCGCTGACAGATGTGATGGCCGAAAACCAGGACATCAAAAGCGTTTATCTGATCGGTCAGGATTATTCGTTCGGCAAAGCCGTTGCGGCCGCCGCCGTGAATGACCTGGGTGCCAAGCGCCCGGATATCGAGATCGTCGGCAACGAATTGCACCCGATCGGCAAGGTCAAGGATTTCACGCCCTACGCCCGCAAGATCGTGGCATCCGGCGCGGATGCGGTGATTACCGGCAACTGGGGCTCCGACATGGTTGGCCTGGGCAAGGCCATCGTCGAGGCCGGATTTAAAGGCCCGATCTATACCTACTACGCGGCTGGCGGCGGTATCACCCGCACCATCGGCGCAGCCGGCGTTGGCTCGATCTACGTGGTTCAGGAAGGTAACTATAACCCGCCCGCTTCTCAGCGGATCTCGGATTATATCACCGCGTTCAAAGCCAAGTACCCGGACTATGATATCACCCAGGCCCGGATCACCAATACGCTTGAAATGCTGGCCCGCGCCATCAACACGGCCGGCAGTGCAACGGATATCAACGCCATTGCCTATGCTCTGGAAGGCATGGAGCATGAGAACCTCTGGGGTGGCAAGGTCATGATGCGTCCGGACGATCACCAGTTGATCCAGAACGTTCAGATCGCCATGCATACCGATGAGGGAATCGAGTTTAAGCTGGACAATTCCCCCTATGGTCTGTTGATCCAGAACAATGTGGAAATGGCTGGCATGGACTTTCCGCACACCTGCAAGATGAAGCGCCCGTAAACGCGCCGAAACAGACATGCGCCCGCCCCGACAAGGTGGCGGGCGCATATTCACGCCAATAACAACAATTACTATCTTCGGGGGGCCGAGCATGGATTTCATACTCGTCAATATAATCGACGGGCTCGTCTACGGGCTGCTTCTGTTCATGCTGTCTGCCGGTTTGACATTGATTTTTTCGATGATGGGCGTGCTGAACTTTGCCCATGCCAGTTTTTACATGCTGGGGGCCTATTTCGCCTATCAGATAAGCATTTTTATGGGGTTCTGGCTGGGCCTGCTGATTGCGCCCTTGCTTGTCGGCATCGCCGGAGCCGGGGTCGAACGATACGGGCTGCGCCGGGTGCATCAATACGGCCACGTGCCCGAGCTGATCTTTACTTTTGGCCTGGCCCTGCTGATCGAAGAAGTGGTGCAGTTCTTCTGGGGTAAAAGCCAGATGGCCTATGTGGAACCCGAAGTGCTGCATTTCACCCTGTTTTCTATCGGCGACAACGCGATTGCCGCCTACAAGGTCTTCATGATCTTCGTCTCCATGGGGATTTTCCTGACATTGCTGTATATCCTGACCCGCACCCGCGTTGGCATGGTCATTCAGGCGGCCCTGAGTTATCCGCGCACGGTCGAGGCGCTTGGGCATAATGTGCCAATGGTGTTCATGGGCGTGTTTGGCGTCGGCACCGCACTGGCCGGGCTGGCCGGGGTGATTGCCGGGCCGATGCTGGGGACGTTTCCGGGCATGGCGATCCTGCTGGGATCAATTGTGTTCGTGACCATCGTCATCGGCGGGCTTGGCTCGCTTTGGGGGGCTTTGGTGGCCTCGTTGCTGATTGGCGGGCTGACCACCTTCGCCGCGGCCTCGTCGTTTCAGTTTGCCGATCTTTTGCTGGCGCTGGGGATGGAGCGCCCGGCGGATCTGTCGGAAAGCATGCTGGCGGATTTGTGGACACTGTCGCTGCCGCAGATCGGTCCAATCCTGCCCTATGTCCTGATGGTGCTGGTCCTGGTGATCCGCCCGCATGGCCTGTTCGGAAAGCGTGACGCATGAGCGATACTTCACAAAAACCCGCACAGAAGATGGCAACCATCAGCGCGCCCGGCCTGAGCATGGTCAATCTGTTGCCCTGGATACTTTCGGGGGCATTCCTGCTGGTGATGCCGTTCATCTTTACCTCCAACAGCGCCATCACCATCATGAACCAGATGGCGATCACCATCATTTTCGCGCTGGCCTATAACATGCTGCTGGGGCAGGGCGGGATGCTGTCCTTTGGCCATGCGGTCTATATGGGGGTCGGCGGGTTCATGTGCATGCACATCATGAACATGGTCGAGGTCAACGAACTGCCCTTGCCGCTGCCGGTGCTGCCGCTGTTCGGCGGGCTGTTCGGCTTGGGGCTGGCCACCATCGTCGGGGCGTTTTCCACCCGCAAGGCGGGCACGGTGTTTGCGATGATTTCACTGGGCGTGGGCGAGTTGATCGCCGCCTGTTCGATCATCATCGTGGTGTTCTTTGGCGGTGAGGAAGGCATCAGCGGCGACCGCACCTATGGGTTGCCGGTATTCGGCGTCGAATTCATCCGCCCGATCGAGGTCTATTACCTGATCGCCTTCTGGCTGATGCTGTCGGCGCTGTTGATGTACCTGTTTTCACGCACGCCGATCGGCCGCATGGCCAACGCGGTGCGCGACAATCCGGAACGGGCCGAATTCCTTGGCTATTCGGCGCGCTGGGTAAGGTATTTCTCGTTCTGCGCCTCGGGATTCTTTGCCGGGGTGGCCGGCGGGCTTTGGGGCATCAACTATGAGATCCTGACCGAGGAAAACCTCGGCCTGGGCCTGTCGGGCTCGATCCTGATGATCACCTTCCTGGGCGGTGTCGGATTCTTCTTCGGGCCGATCCTGGGGGCCATCGTGTTCACCCTGCTGCAAACGGTTCTCAGCCTGGAAACCGAGCTGTGGCAGCTTTATGTCGGGGCGCTGTTTGTCGCCACGGTGATGTTCTTTCCCGGCGGCATCGCCGGTGTCATCATGATGCACGCGCCCAGCGTTCTGCTGGGCAAGGCGCGGCTGTTGGTGGTGCCTTACATCAAAACGCTGGTGCCGGGAGTGCTGGGGGTTCTCGGCGCGGCGGGCTTCATCGAGATCATCTTCCACCGGCGCCACGCGGCGATCGGGGACGAGGCAATGATCCTGTTCTGGACCGATATCAACAGCCACGCCATTGCCCCCGTCGCCATAACCCTTGCGGTCGCCATTGTCGGCTTCTGGCTGGCCAGACGCAGCGCGCCCGAAATGGCCGACGCCTGGCATCGTTCAATCACCCCGGATGGTCCGGGGACAGGAGGCCCGTCATGACCGCCGCCGCGCTGGAACTTGCCGGGCTGCGCAAGAGCTTTGGCAAGACCGAAATCATCCGCGGCGTCGATCTGGCCATCGACCGCGGCGAACGCCACGCCATCATTGGCCCGAACGGGGCCGGGAAATCCACCCTGTTCAACCTGATCACCGGGCGTTTTCCATGCACGGCGGGCAGGGTGTCGCTGCACGGGACCGATCTGGCCGGGCTGGCCCCGTTCCAGATCAACCGCATGGGGCTAAGCCGGTCGTTCCAGATCACCAACATCTTTCCCAAGATGACGGTGTTCGAAAACGTCCGCTGTTCGCTGCTCTGGACCAGGGGCTATCGCTATTCGTTCTGGCACATGGTCAGCCGGTCGCGTGACCTGACCGAGGCGGCGGATGCGATCCTGGAACAGATCAACCTGACCGAGCGGCGCAACCTGCCCGCCGGGGTTCTGTCTTACGCCGAGCAACGCGCGCTTGAGATCGGCATCACCATTGCCGGCGGCGCGGATGTGGTCATGCTGGATGAACCGACCGCCGGGATGAGCCACTCTGAAACCGACTACATCGTCGATCTGATCCGACAGGTGACGGTCGGCAAGACGCTGATCATGGTGGAACATGACATGGGCGTGGTGTTTGGCCTGGCAGACCGCATTTCGGTGCTGGTTTACGGCGAAGTCATTGCCACCGGCAAACCGGAAGACGTGCGCGCCGATCACAAGGTGCAGGAGGCCTATCTTGGGGCCGCGTTAGAGGAAGAACACTAGATGCTCGAAGTCCGCGACATGCACGCCTATTACGGCAAATCCCACATCCTTCAGGGGGTGAACATGACAATCGGCGAGGGCGAGATCGTCGCCCTGCTGGGCCGCAACGGCGTCGGGCGGTCAACCACCTGCAAGGCAATCATGGGCGAGGTGGAACCGACCGGGTCGATCAAATTCAAAGGCCAGGAAATCGCCGGTATGAAAGCCTTTGAGATTGCCAATCTTGGCATTGGCTATGTGCCGGAAAACCGCGACATATTTCCGGGGCTGACCACACGCCAGAACCTGATCCTGGGCCTGAAACCGGGCCAGAAGGACGGGCAGGGGCGTTGGAATATGCAGGATATGTTCGACATGTTCTCGAACCTGAATGAACGCGCCGATGTCGAGGCCTCGGTGATGTCGGGCGGCGAACAGCAGATGCTGACCATGTGCCGCACCCTGATGGGCGATCCCGATTTCGTCATGATCGACGAGCCGACCGAAGGCCTGTCACCGCAGATGACCCAGAAGGTCGGGCACCTGTTGCAGGAAATCGCCAAGCGCGGCATCTCGACCTTGCTGGTGGAACAGAAACTGGCCATCGCCATGGACATCGCCCACCGGGTTTATGTGATGGGCCACGGGGCGGTGGTGTTCGAGGGCACCCCGGACGAATTACGCGCGCGCGATGATGTGCGCAAAGAATGGCTGGAAGTTTAAGACAGGAAGGACGAACATGAGCACTGATAAATGGTTCACCCGCAAAGATCACGGCGATGGAATTTTTGAAATTGGCCTGAACCGCGCGCCGGTGAACGCGCTGAGCACTGAATTCCTGTTGGGTACAGCGCGGCTGATGGATGAACTGGCCGCTGACCAATCGGTTCGGGCGATTGTTTTATCCAGCCCTTTCAAAGTGTTCTCGGCGGGTCTTGACCTGAAAGAGGTCAAGGATTTCGATCGTGCGCAACAGGATGCCATAGTTAGTGGGCTGACAGCCGGGTTCTCGGCGCTGTTCATGTTTCCCAAACCCATGGTAGCGGCCGTCACCGGTGCCGCCATTGCCGGCGGGCTGTTCTATGTGGTGACCACCGATTTCAGGGTCTCGGGCCCGCGTGCCAAATACGGGTTGGCCGAAGTGCGGGTCGGGGCCGATTTCCCCGCCGCGCCGCTGGAAATCGCCCGCGCCACACTGAACCCGGACGCGCTGCGCCGGCTGATGCTCTCAGGTCAACCAATGTCGGCAAGCGAAGCCGCCACTGCCGGGTTTGTCGATGTGATCGAGGATGACGAAACCGCGGTTCTGGACCGTGCCATCGCCGCCGCACGTGAATTGGCCGACAGCCCGCCAAACACCTACGCGGCCATCAAGCACCAGATACGCCAACCCGTCATCGACCAGATTACAGCAGCCAATGCAGAGGCGGCCAACGCCCCCGACCGGGGCTGGTTTACGGACGAAACCAGAATGGCCATGCAGCGGATGCTGAGCGGTTCCTGAGCCGCACCAAAACACTTAGAACGGACCGATATGACCCAAAGATATACCCCGGACCCGACCCGTCTGGACCGGATCAGACCTTGGATGCAACGCTATGTGGATGAACGGAAATTTGCCGGTTCATCCCTGCTGATCACCCAAAGCGGAGACGAGGTTTTCTTTCATGCCGCCGGTCAGCGCGACATCGCCCGGTCGCTGCCGTTTCAACGTGATACAATCGCCCGTATCTACTCTATGACCAAGCCGGTCACGTCCGTGGCGATCATGATGCTGGTGGAACGCGGATTGTTCCATCTTGATGCGCCGCTGTCGGATTTCCTGCCGGCCTACCGCGACATGCAGGCACTGATTCCCGGTGCCACATTGATCGACCAGACCGAACCTTGCGCCACGCCGACGCTGCATCAGCTGATGACCCACACAAGTGGCCTGAGCTATCCGTTCAACGCCGGTGTTTTGCCGCGCGCGATGGATGAACAATCGCTGATATTCAAGCCGGAACAAGGGGTTCTGGGCGATGTGGCCGACCGTCTGGCGGCGCTGCCGCTGGCGTTTCATCCCGGCACGCGCTGGGAATATTCGGTGGCGATCGACGTGCTTGGCCGGGTGGTCGAAGTGGTGTCGGGCAAAAGCCTGGCGCAGTTCTTTACGGACGAGATTTTCGCGCCTCTGAAGATGACAGACACCGGGTTCAATGATCCCGACAGCGACCGCTTTGCCACGCTTTACACACCGCTTTCGGGCGATGCGATGGCGCTGAACGCAGCGAAAAGTGGTGGCGAAACCCTGCGCATGGTGGACGAGGCGGCGACCTCGCCGTTCAACGAATCCTCGATGTATTCCGGCGGCGGCGGCCTGGTTGGCACCATCGACGACTATATGCGCTTTATCGAAATGCTGCGCCGGAACGGAGACTGCGACGGCGGGCGGCTTTTGTCGCGCGCCACGGTTGATTTCATGCGGCGCAACCACTTGCCCGGCGACATCGCTTCGATGGGACCGAAAAGTTTCTCGGAGCAACCGATGGCGGGCATGGGCTTTGGTCTGGGCGGCTCTGTGGTGCTGGAACCCGCCCTTACCTGCGCCCCGGCCAGCGTCGGCGATTTCAGCTGGGGCGGCATGGCGTCAACGTTTTTCTGGCTTGACCGGGTGCAGGATCTGAACGTGGTGTTCTTCACCCAGCTTGCCCCGTCCAGTTCTTATCCCGCGCGCGCCGAACTCAAGGCGCTGATCCACGGGAGCCTGTCTTGACCGCCCCCCGCCCGATCCTCTGGACGCCCGGCGATGAACGCATCAAGGCCAGCCGCATGGCCGAATTTATCCGCTATCTGGACGGAACGCGCGGGTTGCAGTTCGACGATTATCAGGATCTGTGGCGTTGGAGCGTCAGAGATCTGGACGGTTTCTGGGCCGCCATCTGGGATTTCTTCGACCTTCAGTCCAGCACGCCGCGCCGCGCCATTCTGGAAAACCGCCAGATGCCCGGAGCCGTCTGGTTCCCCGGCGCACGGGTTAACTTTGCCTCGCAAATGCTGCGCCAGGCAGGGAAAACCCCGGATGCGCCGGCGCTGATTGTCGAATCCGAGACCTTTGGCTCCAAGGAAATAAGCTGGGGTGATCTGGTCGCGCAGGTGGCTTCGGTGGCGCAACATTTCCGCGCTCTTGGCGTTGGGCCGGGTGACCGGGTGGCGGCAATACTGCCCAATACCGAATGTGCGCTGATTGCTTTTCTGGCCAGTGCCAGCATCGGCGCGATCTGGTCGCTTTGCGCGCCTGACATGGGCCATGTCGGGGTGCTGGACCGGTTCCGCCAGATCGAGCCAAAGCTGTTGATTGCCCAGGATGGCTATGTCCATGCCGGCAAGATGATTGACCGGCGCGACTATCTCAAGACCATCACCGACGGGCTGCCAACGCTGGAGAACACCATTCTGGTGCCGGCCATCGGACCGGTGCCCGAGGGCAATCTGAACTGGTCGGATCTGACCGGAGACACGGCTGAGTTGACCTTTGAACAGGTCGAATTCGATCACCCGCTTTGGGTGGTCTATTCATCGGGCACCACCGGCAACCCCAAGCCCATCGTGCATGGCCATGGCGGTATTCTGGTCGAAATGGCCAAACAGGCGTTGCATCAGGATGTTTCGTCCAAAGACCGCTTCCTGTGGCTCACCTCATCGGGATGGATCATGTGGAATTCGCAGATGGGCGCGCTGGGGCAGGGGGCGACGGTGTGCCTTTATGACCGTGCGCCGAACCACCCGGATATGGGGGTTCTCTGGCGCTTTGTCGCAGATCGCAAGGTGACTTATTTTGGTGCCGGTGCCGCATTCTATTCGACCTGCCTGAAAGCCGGCATTCGCCCCATGGACGAGGGTGATCTGGGCGCGCTGCGCACCCTGGGGTCAACCGGATCGCCCTTGGCTCCGGATGCCTATGACTGGATCTACGGCGCGGTCAAACCCGACCTTTGGCTGGCCCCGATATCGGGCGGCACTGACCTGTGCGGCGCGTTTGTCGGCGGCAACCCGATGGCTCCGGTGCGGGCCGGCGAAATGCAATGCCGGTTCCTTGGCAACGCGGTGCGCGCCTTTGACGAGGACGGGCAGGAACTGATCGGCGAGGTCGGCGAACTGGTCTGCACCGAACCCCTGCCGTCGATGCCTTTGTACTTTTGGGGCGACGAGGATGGCAGCCGCCTGCACGACAGTTATTTCGACACCTATCCCGGCATCTGGCGTCATGGCGACTGGATCGAAATCACCGACGAGGGCGGTTCGGTGATCTTTGGCCGGTCCGATGCGACCATCAACCGCAAGGGGCTGCGCATGGGCAGTTCCGAGATATATCAAGCGGTTGAAGGCCTGAGCGAGGTGCTGGATTCGCTGGTCATCGACCTTGAATTCCTCGGCCGGGCCAGCTTCATGCCGCTGTTTGTGGAGCTGCCCGAGGGGCAGGTGCTGGACGATGCCCTGCGCGGAAAGATCAACGATGCGATCCGCACCGGTGTTTCGGCGCGGTTCCTGCCAAACGAGATCGTGCAGATTGCCGAAGTGCCGCGCACCCTGTCGGGCAAAAAGCTGGAGGTGCCGGTGAAGAAACTATTGCTGGGCGGCAACCCGGCCAAGGTAGTGAACCGCGACTCCATGGCCAATCCCGACAGTTTTGATATATTCATCACCTACGCCGCAAACCGCGCGCGCGAAACCTAAGGACAGAGACCCCGAATGAACGACGAAGCCACCATTCTGCTGGACCTGCTTGATATCGAGCGGCTTGAGGACGACCTGTTTCGCGGTATCGGATCGGGCGGGGAAACCAGCCAGAGGATCTTTGGCGGGCATGTGATTGCCCAGGCTCTGGCGGCGGCTTATGGCACGGTTCCGGACCGGCTTTGTCATTCGCTGCACGCGTATTTCATGCGGCCGGGTGATCCGTCAATTCCGGTGATCTATCAGGTCGACCGCGCCCGTGACGGCGGCAGTTTCACCACCCGCCGGGTGGTGGCAATCCAGCATGGGCACCAGATCCTGAACATGTCGGCCTCGTTCCATGTGGACGAAGATGGCTGGAATTATCAGCACCCGATGCCAAAGGTGGCCGGGCCTGACACCCTTTTGGGCCGCGAGGAATTCCGCGCGCAACACGTCGATGGTATCGACCCGAAACACCGCAAGGATTTCCTGCGTGTCCGGCCCATCGAAATGCGCGAGGTCGATCCGCGCGACCTGTTCGATCCGACCCCGGCCAGCGATGTGAACCACATGTGGTTTCGCATGGCCGACGCCGCCGGCACCAGCCCGCAGATGCAGCATTGCCTGCTGGCCTATGCCTCGGATATGAACCTTTTGGGGTCGTCATTGCGCCCGCATGGGGTGACCTGGTTCAGCAAGATACCCCAGGTGATGACTGCCAGCCTTGACCACGCCATGTGGTTTCATGGGCCGATCAACTTTGAAAACTGGCATCTGTATTCGATGGATGCGCCCTTTACAGGGCGGGCGCGCGGGTTCAATCGCGGTTCGATCTACACCGAGGACGGGGTGTTGGTGGCCAGTATCGCACAGGAGGGGCTGGTAAGGCCTTTGAAACCAAAATGAGCGATAACACCTGGATACCGGGAATGGAGCTGCGCGAGGATTGGCTGGCGCAGGTTCAAGAGGACATTATTGACCCGACCCGCGAAATTGTTGACCCGCATCATCATCTGTGGACCCGTGACGGCGCGGTTTACGAACTGGACCAGCTGAACGCCGACATTGGCGCAGGGCATAATGTGGTGCAGACGGTCTATGTGGAATGTCATTCCTATTATGATGAAAGCGCGCCCAAACATCTGATGCCAGTGGGCGAGGTTGCGCATGTGGCCGGGCTGAACGGGGGCGGGGGGCCGATTGCCGGGATTATCGGGCGCGCAAACCTGAGCGATCCCCGGCTGGGCGAAATTCTGGACGCGATGCAAACCGCAGGTCGCGGCAAGCTAAGCGGAATTCGCCAAGCAGGAGCCCATGATTCAGAGCCAGAAAAACTGGCGATTCCAGGGCGTTACCCGCCAGACCGCTACGCCGATCCGGCGTTTCGGCGCGGGGTGGCGGAACTTGGGCGGCGCGGGCTGGTATACGATACCTGGCATTATCACCATCAGGCCGATGATTTCCTGGCATTGGCGCAGGCGGTGCCAGATACGGTGATGGTGCTGGACCACTTTGGCACGCCGCTGGGTGTTGGCCGGTTTGCCGGCCAACGAGAGGCGATTTTCCCCCGCTGGAAGGATGACATGACGGCCCTTGCGGATTGTGCGAACGTGCGGGCCAAGCTGGGCGGCATGGCGATGCCGGACAATGGCTGGGGTTGGAATCTGCGCGAACGACCGCCGACATCGGACGAATTCGTGACGGCGCAAGGTGACTGGTATCACCATATGATCGCCTGTTTCGGCCCCGAGCGCTGCATGTTCGAAAGCAACTTTCCTGTGGACCGGACCTCGGTAAGTTATCCGGTGCTTTGGAACGCCTTCAAGAAAATCGCCGCGCGCTATGATGACGCCGCGCAGCAGGCAATGTTCAGCGGCACGGCGCGCCAGACCTACGGGTTATAGCCCCGGCTTATTCTTGCGAGAACCGGCGGTTCAGCTTGCGCATTCCGCCGATCCAGCGGTCGTAATTCTGCGCCTTGGCCTGCATATAGCCCAGTACCTGTTCGTGCGGCAGTACCAAAAACGTTTCATCCTCAATGGCTTGCAAACAGGCCTGCGCCACGGGCTCTGCCTCGAGCATACCATCAAGGGCGGCCACCGATCCCTCGCGCCCGCGGGTCATTTCCGAGCGAACGGCCTGCGGGCACAGCACCGAAACGCCGATCCCCTGATCGCCATGCGTCAGCGCCAGCCACTCTGCGACGCCAACCGCCGCGTGTTTGGTGACCCCGTAAGACATCGCGCCCACCTGATTAAGCAGGCCCGCCGCCGAAGCCGTGTTCAGCAGATACCCGCCGCCACGTTCAATCATCCGCGGCACCAGGTGACGCGCCGCCCAGACGTGGCTCATCACATTGACTTCCCAGGTGCGCTGCCAGTCCTCATTGGCGGTTTCAGCCCCGCCAGTAACCAAAATCCCGGCGTTGGAACAAAACAGATCAATTGGCCCGATGTCGGTTTCGACCCGGTCAATCATCGCCTTGATCTCGGCCTCGCTGGCGACGTTGACCGCGATCGCCACCCCGTCGATTCCGCCAGCAGTCTCTGCCGCCCCGTCCAGGTTGATATCGGCGCAAACCACCTTTCTTGCCCCGGCCCCGGCAAAACAAACCGCTAGCGCGCGACCAATGCCACTGGCCGCACCCGTCACCACGACAACCTTGTCTTTTACTTTCATATCAATCCCTTACGTCCACATGTTCGAGCCGCCACAGACGGTCAGCGCCTGTCCGGTCATATAACGGCTGGCATCCGATGCCAGAAAAACCACCACCCCGGCCATATCGTCCGGTTCCCCCAGACGACGCAGCGGAATGTCCTGGTTTATCCGCTTTTCCACCTCAGGGTTTTCCCATAACTCGCGCGCGAAATCGGTGCGGATCAGCCCCGGACAGATGGCGTTGACGCGCACGCCCTTGGGTCCGAACTCTGCCGCCAGATTGCGCACCAGCCCGATCAACGCCAGCTTCGACATGCCATACGTCCCAAGCATGACCGAGGGTTTGAACGCGCCAACCGATGAGGTGAACATGATTGAGCCAGCGCCTTTTTCGATCATGTCCGGCACCACAGATTGCGCTAGCCACAGGTTCGATTGCACGTTGGACGCCATGGTCTTTTCATAGGCATCGTCCGGAATTTCCGAAGTGGGACCGTAATAGGGGTTAACCCCCGCATTTCCCACGACAATATCAATCGGCCCAAGGCGCGACCGGGTCTGTTCGACCAATGCTTGCACCTGTTCCTTGCGGCCCACGTTACACACCATAGGCGTCACGCAGTCCCGCCCCATTTCGCGGTTGATCTCATCCGCTGCGGCCTCAAGCGCGGGCAGTTTGCGGGCAGATATCACCACATTCGCACCGTGTTCGGCCAGCCGTCTGGCCATCGCCAGCCCCATGCCTTTCGATGCCCCGGTCATCAGCGCCACGCGCCCGGTAAGATCAAACATTCCCAATGACTTATCCCTTTGCCTCAAAGTTCAGTTCCAGGTCGCAAGACAGTCCCTGCGGATAGCCCGGCGGTCGAATTTGTCCGTCGCCGCGCGGCTAAGCGGATCGGTCTGAAACCAAATTCGCGCCGGCAGTTTGAAGCGTGCGATATGTTCGCCCAGAAAGGCAAGCACTTCCGCTTGTGTGGCGCGCATTCCGGGGCGGGTCTGGACGGCGGCCCCCACGACTTCGCCCAACCGGTCGTCGGGCAGCGCAAAAGCGCAAGCCTCGGCGATGGCGGGATGGCGGTGCAGCGCGGCCTCGACATCCAGACAGGATATGTTCTCGCCGCCCCGGATTATGATGTTTTTCTTGCGGTCCACAATGGTCACGAACCCGTCCGGATCAATCTTTCCAAGGTCGCCGGTCCGCAGCCACCCGTCCTGCAAAACCTCATTCGTTTCTTCCGGTTTATTGAGATAACACCGCATGTTACACGCACTTTTTACAGTGATTTCGCCGATCTCGCCAATCGGGACTTCCTGGCCTTCATCGTCCAGAAACCGCAGCTGTTGGATTGGCGGATAAAGCCGCCCGGCACCATTGGGGCGGGCCATGTAATCCGGCCCGATCATGCCGATACCACAAGCGTTGGTTTCCGTCATGCCCCACCCTGTGGCAATCTGCGCCTTGGGAAAGCGCCGGGCCAGTTCCGCCACCTGGACCGGTGGCCGTTTGGCCCCTCCAGAACCGATATAATTGAGAGAATCCAATCCAAGGCCCAGCCGTTGCGATGCTACGATCAGATCGGCACATTGGGTTGGAACCCCCACAAAACGTGTGATTTTTTCGGATTCGATCAACCGCACGGCCTTGTCTGCATCCCATTTGCTCAGCAACGTCAGCTTGGCCCCGGCGGGCATGCTGAGCAGAAACAAAGCATGCGAAGCCGTCACATGAAACAGCGGCGTTGCAACCATGATCGACAGGCGCGGGGCAGGGGGTGCGTCCGCTGGCGGCGGGTCCAGAAGCGGGGCCAGGGCCGGCTGCATGGCCCAGCTGAACACCGCCGATATCGCCCCGCGCTGAGTCAGCACCACGCCCTTTGGGTCACTCGACGTGCCCGAGGAATACATGATGGCAAAATCCTGATCCGGGTCGATGTCTTCGTCCGGCCAGCTTTCGTCGTCCATGCGATCACGCAGAACCGAATAATCCAGCGAATTTTTCCCTTCGCCATCACGAACGCCAACCAGTTGAAATTGCGTGTGATAATCAAGGGCCAACAGACGGTCCATCCGGGCACCATCAGCAAAAACAAGCCGCGTTCCGGTGTCTCTCAGGGCAAAGTCCAACTCTTCGCTGGTCCACCAGCCATTCAGGAAAACGACAACGCCGCCAATGGATGAAATTGCCATGACCAGCATGGCCAGTTCCGGGCAATTGGCCATGGCAATTGCCACGCGATCACCTGGCCGCACCTTCAGATCCTGTTTAAGAACATGAGATACCTTGTTAGTTTCATTGCAGAATTCATCGAACGTCCAGCGTTCGCCCTGAAAGACCATATACTCGGCCGTTCCATTTTCATGTGCCTTTCGGCTGGCCTGCATCATCGCGCGCAGATGCGGCGGCGCGTTAGTAAACACCGGATAGGTCACACCGCGAATTTCAGCGGTCGTCGTCGCAAAAGTGGGATTGGTAGCGGTCACATGGGCGACAGCCTGTTCCAATGTCATCGCGCTCAAATTCGTATACTCCCAATGCCCGGTTCTTATCGCACCGGTTTCTCACAGCATGTGAGCGCAACCTGGTTAGGTCAATTGTAACAGGCATAGGTGACGGAACGGAACTTGTAGGGGAAAAAACCAAGGCGGGAATTCAGTCACCAGGTAATCATCTGCAATATAAAGGTAAATCGAACAATCAAGGCATTCCCCTGGCTGGTACATATTTAACATAATACCGATTATGAGCTAAATACATGTAACCGCAATTGCTCAGAAAGGTCGTCGTCAGCTTTGGGCAGTCGAACGTGACATCACTGGTCGG
>Ga0209121_10001031_pt1 | contig 29192 bp, 35 predicted proteins | sample Cruoilmetagenom3_FD_187292 | JGI IMG/M metagenome (GOLD analysis project Ga0209121, IMG submission 187292) | Oil polluted marine microbial communities from Coal Oil Point, Santa Barbara, California, USA - Sample 3 (SPAdes) (version 2) | ecosystem: Environmental > Aquatic > Marine > Oil seeps ...
GCAAAACAGGGTATCGGTGGCTATATGACCTTTTACGACCAAGAGAGACCACATCAGTCTCTTAATTACAAAACACCGACTGAGGTATATTTTGACAAAGGCAACTAAAATAAATAAACTAAATTGTAGCTTAAATAAGACAATTTTTTGTCTAGGGAAATGGGTCCACCTTAAACATTCTCTAATATTTAATATTATATCAAATTTAAAATAATTTACAATAAAATTTTGTTTGAAAGTATCTCGGATGGTAGCAAGCTTAAGGCGCGAACTCTGGATTGACAGTAAAATTTATCCCACAGGATTAGTTAATTTTCCCAGTTTTTCAATTTCAACAGTTACCACATCTCCTGGTTTAAGAAAAACCTGGGGATTACGATAAACACCAACTCCTGCTGGTGTTCCTGTGCAAATTATATCTCCTGGATATAAAGTAAAGACCTGAGATAAAAACGAGACCAAATAAGGGATTTTAAAAATTAAGTATCTGGTATTTGATTGTTGCATTACCTTTCCATTAACTGTAGACTTTATATTTAAATTATGGGGATTATCAATTTCGTCTTTAGTGACTAAATATGGTCCTAAAGGACAAAATGTATCCAGAGATTTGGCGCGTACCCACTGGCCATCTCTTACTTGAATATCCCGCGCAGAAACATCATTGGCTATCGTATATCCAGCAACATAATCAAGAGCTTCTCTTACCTTTACTTCTTTTGTTTTTTTCCCAATAATCACCGCTAATTCAGCTTCATAGTCAACTTGACTGGTAATTTGAGGAGACCAAACAATAAAATCGGCGGGTCCAATTATAGCTGAGGGAAATTTTGCAAAGATTACCGGGCTCTTTGGGGGTTCAACATTATTTTCTTCACAATGATCACGGTAATTTAGTCCGATTGCTATTATTTTCTGAGGATTGTAGATCGGTGCTTTTATTTGAATTTCTTTTAATTCCAGGAGAATTTTTTTGTTTGTTTTCTCGCTTAGAGCATCCTGGCTTTCTTTAAGAACAAAATTTACTTTTTCTATTATTCTCCTAGTTAAATCTAACCCTTCTTCTCCAGATTTTAGAAATGAGCGCATATCATTAAATAATTTTACTTCTCTTGAACCCCTTTTCTGAAAATATAAACAAGCATTTTTTAAGTCTATAACACCGCCATTTATTTTTGCGCCTATTTTAATGACATCTTTATATTTGAAGGTGACTAAGTGCAATATCCCCTCTCTTCTGCGGATTTATTTATTAGCTCTTGCTTCTACTCTATTTTTACTCATTTTTTTATCTTCCATTAAATAGTATTATTTTCCATCCACTCTTCTTGCAAGATTCTTTTCTGGTAGCCGACTTATTTAAATCTCTTTGTTCGGGGCGAAATTGCCTATAACGAAGTGTCGTGTTTATGAAGTTGCAAAGCAATTTATGGACTATATCAGCGATGCCCCAAACAAACAGGAAGGTTTTTTTGGAGTAAACATATGATTTATTTATTTTGAGGATGAATTTAAATTAGTTAAAAGATTATGGTTTCTCTCCTGCTCGAGCTAACAATATTTTCTCTTTCTCATCTACTGTTCTTTGGAGTTCCTCAACTATTTCCTTATTCTCTTCTTTTAACAGGTGCTTAAACCTCCCTTGAGATTTAAACCATTCTATTAAAGGAACTCTTTTTCGAGGACGATAGGTAATTTTATATTTTCCATTTTCTACCTCATATAAGGGCCAAAAACCAGAGGTTACCGCTAATTTAGCAATTTGAATAGTTTGAGAAGTCTCATATCTCCATCCCCGAGGACAGGGAGAAATAATATTAATAAAGGTAGGTCCTTCTATACTTAAAGCCTTTTGCACTTTCTTTATTAAATCATTATAATAAGCAGGAGAAGCCTGGGCCACATAAGGAGAATTGTGAGCAACCATAATTTCAACAAGATCTTTTCTTTCCCTCTCCTTTCCTATAGGAATAGCTTTTCCTACAGGACTGGTAGTAGTAGCTGCTCCTCGAGGAGTAGCACTGGAGCGTTGAATTCCCGTGTTCATATAAGCTTCATTATCATAGCAAATATAAAGTAAATTATGGCCCCGTTCCATAACTCCGGAGAGAGCCTGAATTCCTATATCATAAGTCCCTCCATCTCCTCCAAAGGCAATAAATTTAATTTCCTCTTTAACTTTTCCTTTTCTTTTTAAAGAACGATAAGCGGCCTCTACTCCTGATAAGGTAGAAGCAGCATTTTCAAAAGCATTGTGAATCCAGGGGACTCTCCAGGCAGTAAAAGGATAAATAGTAGTGGCTACTTCCAGGCATCCGGTAGCATTACATACTACTACTGGATTCTCTGCTGCCAAAAGTACCTGGCGAACAATAATAGAGGCCGCACATCCCGGACAAAGCCGATGACCTCCACTAAGTAATTCTTTTTTTTGAGATAAACTCTTAAGAGATGGCATTTTTTCCTCCTTTATTCCCTCACTCCTAAATAATCTACCAGCTTTTCTATTTCTTTAGTTTGTGCAATTCTTTGAAGGTTTTGGTAAACACTTCTAATTTGCTCTATACCAATATCCCTTCCTCCTAATCCATAAATATAATTTACTACCGGAATTCTTTTAGCTTCTTCGAATAGAGACGACCTTATTTCTAAAAATATGGGCCCTCCTTTTGCTCCAAAAGAGGCAGAACGATCTAAAACAGCTACTGCCTTCGCCCCCTTTAAAGCCTGATTAATTTCTTTTGCCGGGAAGGGACGAAAACTCCTTATTTTTAAAAGTCCAGCTTTTACACCCTCTTCTCTTAATTCATCTACTACCTCTTTTACTGTCCCCGCAGTTGAACCAGCAGCAACCACTACTAAATCTGCATTCTCCAGTTTATAATTCTCTACTAAACCATAAGAACGTCCACTTATTTTTGCAAATTCTTCCCCCACCTCTTGAATAACTTCAGGAGCTTTCTCCATGGCTTCAACTTGCTGTCTTTTATGCTCAAAATAGTAATCATATAAATCTAAAGGACCATAAGTTACAGGATTATTTATATTAAGCAAAGAATGAGGATTTTTATATTCACCCACAAATTTTTTTACTTGTTCATCTTCTAAAATTTCTACCCTCTCCATAGCATGGGAGAGAATAAATCCGTCAAAAGTAACCATTACTGGTAAAAGTACTTCGCTTTCAGCAATGTGCACAGCTTGAATGAGATTATCATAAATCTCCTGACAATTTTCACTGTATAATTGGATCCATCCTGAATCACGTGCTCCCATAGAATCAGAGTGGTCACAGTGGATATTAATAGGACCACTCATAGCTCTATTTACTACTGCCATTACAATAGGTAATCTTAAGGAAGCAGCAATATATACTATTTCCCACATTAAAGCTAAACCATTGGCTGAAGTAGCCGTCATTGCCCGCGCTCCCGCTGCTGATGCTCCCACACAAGCACTCATAGCCGAGTGCTCACTCTCTACTCTCACCATTTCTGTAGATACCAATCCATCGGCAACAAATTCAGAAAATCTTTGAACAGTCTCTGTCTGAGGAGTAATAGGATAAGCGGCCAATACATCTGGATCAATCTGACGTATAGCCTCAGCAGCTGTCTCATCACCAGTTAAACCTAATACTTTTCCCATTTTATCCCTCCTTTACTTCTTCTACCATCTTTATTGCATTTACAGGACATTGAGTACTGCAAATTCCACAGCCCTTGCAATGCTCATAATCAATCCCCTTGATTTTACCATCCTCAACAATAATGGAAGAGTCAGGACAATAAATCCAGCAAAGAAGACAGTGAGTACATTTTTCTTCATCTCTTATGGGTTTAAATGTCCGCCAACTACCTGTCTTATAATTTATTGCATTGCCTGACTCAAGAATAAGACCACCTATAGGAATATCTTTCCATCCTTTTTCTTTCATTCTTCCTTTACCTCCTCATAAGCTCTCTTAAGAGCTTGCACATTTCCCTCCACTATTTTACTGGCAAATTTCTTTCCTATCTTTTCTTTAATACTAGAAACCACTGTTTCCATTTTCAAAAGATTGGTGACTTTAATTAAAGCTCCCAGCATAGGAGTATTAGGTAAATTTCTTCCAAGAGTATTAAGAGAAATAGAAGTAGCATCAATAGTAAAAACTTTCCCTTTATTGAAATTTAATTTTTCTTTTATTTCTTGAGGAGACTTAGAAGTATTCACTAAAATTGTCCCCTCTTCAGGAAGACCCCCAGTAATATCTACCATATCAATCAAAGTTGAATCCAGAACTACTACTGCCTCCGGATTAGTAACATGCGAGTGCAATTTAATAGGAACTTCACTAATACGGGTAAAAGATTGCATCGGAGCTCCCATTCGCTCTGGACCGTATTCTGGAAATGCCTGAACATATTTACCTTCCTTTAAAGCTGCTCCGGCTAAGAGTAAAGAAGCTGTTTTCGCACCTTGACCTCCTCTCCCATGCCAGCGAATCTCAGTAATCTTATTCATAATGTCCTCCTTTAAATTTTTATTATAGAAGAGAAAAATTTTCTGTCAAATTATCGCGTTAGTTATGCCCTTATTTTTTTCACTGGAAAGGAAAACTTTCCAGATGCCTTCTTTAAGTTTTGTGCAAAGAAAATTTAGTATCCTGTAGGCAGAAATAAAAACTCTGTTTTTAGCCCAAATTTATTCTTTATATCTTTTCCTATGGCTTTTACTCCTAGAGTTTCACTAAGGTAATGTCCCAAGAAAATAATATTGATTTTCTCATCTTTAGCCATCCAGTAATAGCTGTGTTCTGGCTCACCAGTGATATAAACATCCAGTCCTTTTTCAATGGCTTCAGGCAAAAGGTCAATTGCTCCTCCGGAAACATATCCTAATCTTTTGATCTTTAAAGAGCCGAAATCCCAGATAATAGGCTCTCCTCCTAATTTATTTTTTATTTCCTTCACTACTTCTTCTCGTTTCCGGGGAGGATCAAAAAATACTTCTTTTCCCAGGAGAAGATTCTCATATTCTCCAAAATCTCCTTTTATCGGCCATCCCAATAACTTAACAAACTGAACATTATTACCGAACTCTGGATGTAAATCTAAAGGAAGATGGGCTACATAAAGAGCAATATTATTTTCAATGAGAAATTTTATTTTCTGAAAAAATCCTCCCCGTAAAGGAAGAGGCTCTCCCCACCACAGTCCGTGATGAACAAAAAGAAAATCTGCGCCTACTTCCTTTGCTTTCTTGAAAGTATCTAAAGAAGCATCCACAGCTAAAGCTATTTTATTTACTTCTCCCTTATTTTCCACTACCAATCCGTTAAGACTTTCATCTTTAATTTCTTTAATCTTTAATAAGTCATCAAGATAATTAGCTAATTCCTTTGTCTCCACCTCTTTTTCTCCTTGTTTAGTATTATTGGTATTATTTAAGATTATCAGGGAACTATTACTTTTAAGACTCTGGGGACTACTTTTAGGAATAATGGAGTTTTGGAAATAATTTCTGCATCCCCATGAAAAGAAAGGGGAACATCTGATTTAATGTAAACTTTTTTTGCCCGATAAATTTTCACTCCCGGGATGTCACGATAAATCTTAACTTTTGGGAGAGCGAAAGGTTTTGTCTTTATAAAAGTCTTTAAAAACAGATAGACTATTTTAAGCTTATTAATCCTTTTTACTATACAGATATCTAACAATCCATCATCAATCAAGGTAGAAGGGGCAATCTGAATTACCCGAGCATAGGATTCCGTATTTCCAAAACAAGCCATCAGAATCTCTTCAGTGAAATTATTTTCATCATATTTTATTCTTACTTTTCTGGATTTACACAGAATAATCTCTATTATAATCGCCCATATATATACCAAATGAATAAATATTTTAGGAACAAATTTTTTCCAGTGATTGATAAAGAAGACTATTCCAGCATCAAAACCTATGCCTCCCACCCCTACATAATATTTATCTTCATTTACTTTTATCACATCCATTACTCTTGTTTTATCATTCTTAATAATATGACAAGCAGAAGCAATGTTCTCCCTTATCCCTAAATTACGAGCAATATCATTCCCAATACCTTTAGGTATTATACCTAAAGCTATATTCTGCCCAACAATAGCATTAACAATCTCACTGACCGTTCCATCACCTCCACAGACAACAATCTTCCGGTAACCTTCTTTTTTTGCTTTCTCAGCTAATATTTTTGCATGCCCAGGATATTCAGTAAGAACGAGGTCATACTTAATCCCTTCTTCTTTCAGCCTTTTTTGAACTAAAGGAAACAGCTTCTTACATTGACCGCAACCAGCACTAAAATTTACAATTAACTTTATCATTTTTGGAAGAACACTTCTGAATTATCATTGTAAGAGGAAGTACTAACCAAACTTTAATTCCATTTCTTGAATTCTTTTTCTTAAACTATTTAAAACTCAATTATTCAACAGGAATATCTTCTCCTCTTTTCCTACGGGGCCATTCAATCTCTATTAATCCCGGCTTTACTAATCTTACCTTAATTTCATCCTTCTTAATGTCAGAATTTATCCTTATTCTTATAATATGTGAATTCTCTGTCCTTGAATATCTTATCTGCCTTTTTGGTCCATACATTCCTATGCCAAAAGGACCTACTCTGATACCAAAATTCTCCCAGAAATCCTCAAAATTCTCCCATTCTTCTTCAAATCTCATTTTACTCCTCCTCCTTTCCTTAAAAATTCTCTTAATTCTTTTGAAATAATTGCTAAATGCTGATAAAAATTTTCTTCTCAATTACTCCTGGAATAAACGGGTGAGTTCATCAATAATTACTTTTGTAGAGCATGAGAGTTCAAGTGAACCTTCTTTAAGAGCAAAGCAATCATGCCCAGGTAAAAGGGCATCGGGATGAGTTTTTCCCATTAACTTTCTACTTTTGTCCCTTTTGCATCCTTTTCTTAATGAGAAGCAACTTCTTCACATCAAGCAAATCCTGCTCTCTTCCGGCCGCACGTTTTGCCTTAATCAAATCATTTAAAGAAAGATAGTTAGCAGGCTCTGTCCCGAACTTAGAATGAATACGGTTGTGCCACGCCGTTTTAAAGGTAAGCCCTTGAACAAAAAGAAGCACATCTATCCGCACCGGTGCTACACCAAACTGGAAAATAGCCCCTTGTGTAAAATCGTCTTTAGTAAGCTTAAAATCTGTTCCAAAAAAGCCTTTTAAGGCACTTAAAAAGTTTGTTATATTTTTAGCGGAAGACTCAATCCAGAAATCGCAATCTTTTGTAAGCCGAGGAATACCATGAAATCCAAGTGCATGGGCTCCGATAATTAAAAACTTAACCTTATATTTGTTTAATGACGCGACAAACTCTTCGTAATCGGGGTGGATGGGCATAAGGCTTCTCCTTTAACCTCAAATAATCAAGCAAACAGGAATCAACAGCGGCCACCCTCTCTTCTGGTTTCATTGAAAGCCAGAAATCAGGCTCGGATTGCTCTGCTTCTTTATAACCACTAAATTTTCTAAAATAGATTTTTTGTTTCATTCTATCCACCGCTATTTAATATTTTCAACAGATCTTTTTTGCAAAATTTAATTCTCTATAGTAAAACCCTGGGCGTTTCAATTGTATCTTATATTAAGAAAGGCGTCAAGGACCGCATTAATTCTGCATTAATTCTTTAGGTAACAAACTTGACATAAATCTCATTTCCTGGATAATAATATACAATTAGGAGAATTTATGCTAAGGGATAAACCTTACCTACCTTTATAGATATCGCTCGAATCAGCTTTGAGTTTTTATGGGATAATACGAGAGTTTACATACGGGATTACTTCTATAACTATACGAAAAAGTAAGTAGCTTGGTGCAGACAAATGGGACAAAATGAAAAATTAGTTCTGGTAGCGGTCATCAGACGAAAAAAGGATTTAGAGATAGCCTTGAAAAAACGCTGGTACCGGATGCCGCTTAAGTCTGCCCCTAAAAAGAAAGCAGACTTCCTCGCTCTTTACCAGACCCGCATTTTTGGTAAGAGTGGCAAATCAATAAATTATTACGCTCGCATAAAAAATTTTTCCCTTGTCCTGCGCCGGCAGCTTCTTCCTGAGGAGGGAAACCATCCCCGGGCAGATGATGTTTATTATAAACTTGATTTAGGGCCCTTAATGATGGTTCCCCAGAGAATCGAAAATCACACTCGGCGGAGAATCAGTTTTGGATTTACTAGTCTTGAGAAATTGCTTAAGATAAATGAGGTCAGCCAGCTTTTTTCTATAATTCCAATTGAAGAAATTATGAGGAAAGATATAGAGGCAAGTGGTATCAATGCAGCCCACGAATATTGCCTTATGGAAAAAGGACGATGCCGCTATCGCCTGGATTTTGCTGTTTTTTGCCAGAAGGGCAAGATAGATGTGGAATGTGATAATGAAAAATGGCATTCTAAAGCCTCAAGGCGGATAAAAGATAAACAGCGTGACCGCTGGCTAAAAAGGCGAGGTTGGGCAGTTATTCGCTTCCCGGGAAAGCAAATCAGAGATAGCCAGAAAAGTTGTATCAAGTCCTTAAAAAAGACCATTAAAAAATTAGGTGGCACAAGAATCACCATTTAAGTCTTGCCAATGTTCGGAATTATGCAGATAAATTCGAAGTTTTCCTCAAATGGATTTTGGAATTGATGTATCTCATTCGCTTTCACGAAGATACTATATCCTTTTGATACTTTGGTTTTGTTGTTATCTTTATCAACCACAACACCTCTTCCGCTTTCAATTTTCACAAGGTGCTCATAGTTATGACTGTGTTTCGGCGAATGCCCTCCTGGTAGGATGGTAAAATACCTCATTATAATATTTTTTGAACCATCATCAGGACCAATGAGAACCTTCTTCCTTATATCTTTAGCGCCTTTTAATGCAATCTCTATTTCCTTGATTTTACTATCCTGGTTGATTTTCATAGACCTTCTCCTATGTAAGCCGAGGAATACCATGAAACCCGATGATACCCCGTCTGAGGATAAATCTTCAGTGAGCACCGGCTATCAACAATGATACTTTCCAAACACTTTTGACAGCTGTAATAAAAAGATCCTTAAAACCAGAGCCACCAAAAGCACAATTAGAAGCTGTTTGAGGTGTCAAAATTTTTCCAATCAATTTCCCATTAACATTGAATACCTGAATGCCATCCCCTGCTGAACAAAAAAGATGACCCTCTGAATCTACTCGCATTCCATCAGGAACACCAGGATTAATAGCAGTAAAGATTCCCTCTTCTTCCAGAGTATTATTGTCTAAAACTATAAAACGACGAACATGATGAATCTTGGTATCACTGTCTCCAATATAAAGAAATTTTTCATCAGGAGAAAAACATAGACCATTAGGACGGGAAAAATTTTCTACAACTGGGACAGGTTCCTCTCTTCCAGTATCTAATCGAAAAACATAATTAGCAGATTGCTCTTGCATTTCGGGTTTAATTCCATAAGGCGGGTCTGTAAACCAGATCGTTCCATCCCTCTTTACAACAACATCATTAGGTGAGTTGAGGTGCTTACCTTGATAAGTTTGGGTAAGAATAGTAATCTTTCCATCTCTTTCTGTGCGAGTAATACGACGAGAAGTATGTTCGCAGGTAATCAATCTCCCTTCATTATCGATAGTATTACCATTGGCATTATTAGATGGCTTGCGCCATTCACTAAGACCCTGCTCAGAAGACCAACTGTAAATAGTATTAGCAGGTATATCGCTAAAAAGAAGACATTGGTTTCTTTTTAGCCATACTGGACCCTCGGTGAATTGAAAATTATCTCCAACGCAAAATACAGCTTTATTTTGATCAACTAATTTTTTCATTTCAGGATCGATTATTTCAATCCTGGGTTTTACTAAAATAGTCACAATACCCTCCAATATTATTAAATTTTTTAAGGACACCAGATGGTACTGCCTGAAAGACGAGCTACTGTCTACTCTGGAGTTTTATTTTTACAGGGATATTTTTGAGCTAATCTTTCATTAAATTCACCTGTATAATAATCAATAAAAGTCTCTTGTCAATATCTTACAAGAATCTTATAATCCTGTTTAATTTTATCTTAAAATTTACACCTCAGGCCACCAACGCCTACCTGTAAATTACCCTCGTCCAAGTCCTGCGAGACTCTTTTTGACATATCCCAATTTTTAGCTAAACTTAACGATTAGCTCATTTAATCATTAGTCAAAAGTTAAAGTATATAACGAACAAAAGAGCGAGCAAAAAAAATTAAAATAAATAGAGAAGTAGCTTACAAAAATAAAAATGATATTATCAGGGTACTTCTTATGACCAGAAATCTTCGAGGAATAAAGTGGTTTTTGAAAAGTTACTTAAATTATCCTCATCCGGTATATGGATCCTTTAAAGTAACTCACCGCTGTAATCTTCGCTGCCCCTTTTGTGATGCCTGGAGAAAAAAAGTCCAGGATTTACCTTTAAAAGATGTATTTAAAATAATTGAGAGACTCGTAGATTCCACAGTTACGGTCTTAAGCCTGGAAGGTGGAGAACCTACATTAAGAAAGGATACCGGAGAAATAATAAAATTTGCTCATCAGTGTTCTTTTTATCTTTTTATGACTACAAATGGAACTCTACTCCAGGGATTTCCTTTAGAGAAATACGCAAAGTATCTGGATTTTCTCAATATCTCAATTGACGAAGGACATAATAATTTATATTTGTTTGGCGAACTTAAAAAGTATACTTCTATAATTAAAATAAATGTCCAAACAGTGGTTACTAAAGATGACCTGGATAGCTTGAAATGGAAAGTGGAAAAAACAGCTGAAGCAGGGGCAAGAATTTTAATAATGCCTGCAGTTCATTTTCCAAATACTCCAGATCTTTCTCCAGATAAAAAGAAAATATATAAGCTATTGACAGAGTTAAAGAAAGAATTTGGGAATACTATAATCACCACTCAAGCTTTCGTAAATAGTTTGGTTAATCATTATACTTGTAAATCATTTTCTGTAATGATTGAAAGCAATGGAGACATAATCTATCCCTGTAGCGTTATCGGCTGGAAAGTAGGGAATCTACTTCAGGATGACTTAGAAAGAATTCTCCAATCTGAAGAGACAAAAAAGGCAAGGAATGTTATGGAAAACTGCAAAAGAGAATGCACCCTCTATTTGCACGCGGAAACTTCTCAATTTAACAGCATTAAAAATTTAGCTAAATATATAGAAGAAGTAATTAAGGGACACAAATTAGGAATTGAATTCTTAAAGTAATTCAATAAATTTTAAGAATAGTTACCTTTTTATATTTAATCAGCGAGCAATCGCATGTGAAGTGCTGATGAAAGATAGTATCAATATTGTGGAGGTGGCCTAATGCCAAAAGTAGTTATTGAGACTAATGAACTTATGAAAAGATACAAAAATAGGGTAATAGCGCTTCAAAATCTTAATTTAAAGATTGAAAAGGGGGACTGTGTGGGATATCTGGGGCCAAATGGAGCCGGAAAAACAACAACTATGAAGATTCTTACGAATTTAATCAGGCCGACTTCTGGACATGCATATATCTGTGGCATAGATGTTAACAAGAGACCAAAAGAAGCACTCCGCTGTGTTGGGGCATTGGTAGAAATACCAGGAATATACGAATATCTTACACCTCATGAGATGCTTACTTATCTTGGAAGAGTTCGCAGGATGGGTAAGACAAATCTTAATCGCAGAATTAAAGAAGTATTAAAAACTGTGGGAATCCCTGCCTGGGAATATAAAAAGGTTAGCTCGTTTAGTACTGGAATGAGGCGGAGATTAACCATTGCTCAAGCACTACTTCATAATCCAGAAATATTAATTATGGATGAGCCCGTTCTTGGTTTAGATCCAAAGGGAATGAAAAATATACGAGACATTATTAAGCAATTTCATAATGATAATAAAACAGTATTTTTAAGTTCGCATTTACTGCATGAAGTGAGTGAAACATGTACCAAAGTTCTATTGTTAGATAAAGGCAAGGTTATTTCCTTCGACACAGTGGATAACCTGAGAAAAATGTCAAAAATAAAAACAATAAATGTTGAGCTTTTAAAACCACTTACAAAAAAGCAGATTACAGAAATTAAGGCAATTAAGCTCATTGAAGATATTGACATTGTGAATGGACATTTAAGGATTAATTTTAGCGGAAAGCAGGATATATGTTCCCAAATTTTAATTAAATTAGTCTCACTCGGGTTAGAAATAGTTTCATATCAACCTCAAAATATGACACTGGAAGATATTTATGTTTCCACTATTGCAGGTGAAGAGAGAGGGGTGGAATAATGGTATCATTTAAAACAAGTATTATGGAGAATTTTATTCATATCTATATTTCGATAAAATTTGAACTGCGAAAACATCTAAAGAGGAAAAGACTTATAATTGCTCTCCTGTTAGCAGTGACTATCCCGATTTTATTTTATGCAATACCGAGATTCTGGAATATTAGTTTCATAAATATGCCTAAATTATTTCTGTCAGCCAACTTAAGCTTTATAAATATACTGATTATTATTAGTTCTGCATTGTTTGCAGGCGATGCTATTTCAGGTGAGTTTGAGAGAAAAACCGTATTGCTTATATTTCCTACACCCCAGAAGCGTGCATCAATATTCATAGGTAAGTATTGCGCTGCATTAATTGCAACATCTATTCTGGTTTCGCTATATTACCTAATCACAGTAGTTGAGGTTGTAGCAATCTATGGTATTGGCGGCTTACCCTACGAGACAGTTACATCATATTTACTCGCTTTGCTTTATGGGTGCAGTGTATTAAGTCTAACATTCTTTTTTAGCAGCACCCTGAAAGGAATTATATCTTCTACGCTTATTAGCTTCTTTACCTTAATGATGATTCTACCTATTCTATCAACCCTTCTCATGGTAGCAGGAGTAGAACCATGGTTTATTGTTACCTATTCTGCTGGATTAATAACAAATGTTTTTAGACTACCAGTTCAAATAGGTGGGCCTTTTGGGACTCAGGGGGGCGGACATCCAGGAGGGCAGATGCTCACCACATATCAGCCGGATTTCACTATTGGAGTCGTAGTAATGGCTGTGTACGCTTTACTATTTTTCATAATAAGTATTATTATTGCTGATAGAAAAGATGTAGAGTAATTTCTCTAAAAACAATTTTTCATCCTCATGCAGAATTTCTTTTTTATCCTCAAGCAAAGTTATTTTAACATAACTCTAGAAAATCTTTCCCAAACAGTAAAATTTCTTAATGAAGAAATAATTATTGAACCTTATAAATGCGATTTAGAAAAAGTTTTAAAAGAAAACTCTTCTTATGAGGTAGACTTTTCAGAAGTTAAGGGGCAGCAGCATATGAAAAACTTGTTAGTGAAAGTAATGGCTAAAGCATTGGACACAGCAGAAGGACGATATGCTCTTATTCAGACTGCAAGGCAGATAGTTCCAGTAAATGTCAAAGAACTCATTTCCAGGTATAAGACGATAAAGGTGCCAACACTTATCTTATGGGGACGAGAAGATAAAATTGTTCCTCTCGAAGTTGGCAATTTTTTGCACCAGGCGATATCACATTCAGAATTAGCCATCATAGATCAATGTGGCCATATGCCACATGAAGAAGAACCAGACAAGGCGCTCGCTATCGTTGAAAGATTCCTGAAAATTAATGATGTGGAAAATGAGTAAATAAAAAGCTGAAGGAGAATAAAGAAAGTAGCTAACAAGGAAGGAATTTCATATTTCTTGCTGAAAATAGTGCCTAAAAGAATAACCTTTTCGATTTATACAACAGAAGTTTTAGACAGGATAGGAGAAAAGAAAGAGAATCATTGAATGCAAAGTGGATCGCTGATAAATACTCATTAGCGGGAATTGAGATAATTGGTAACTTAGTCAACCTCACATTGAATCACGATACAGTTTTAAGAAATTTTTGTATTCGAAGATTAAATGTTATTAAAGAAAAAGAGACTTAATAGAATCCTGGATGTGGTAATCACATCTCATGCATTGGGATGGTAGCTAAGAAATGAAGGAGTCGTATGAAAATCATTAAAGATCCAAGAGAGCATTCTGCTCATTTGTATGAATTAGGAAAGGCAATTGATGATATTGAATTCTATCGGGCCCTCCTCAGCAAATCGGTCAGTAACATTCTGGAATTAGGATGTGGAACAGGAAGAGTGCTTATTCCCCTGATGAAGCAGAGAGTTAACATAACAGGAATTGACTACTCTCAATCCATGCTCAATGAGTGCTTGCGTAAAATAAGAGAAATGGGATTAAGAAATGCTAAAATCATTTTAGGTGATATTCGTGATTTTCAATTGCAGGAGAGTTTTGATATGATCATCGCACCATTTTGGGTCATACAATGCATTGAGAGTATACAAGATTTTCAAAAGTGTTTACTGTGTATCAAAAAACACTTATCCACCAAAGGATTTTGTATCTTAAATATATTTCATCCCTATTTAACAAAAGAAGAAATGGGAAAATCATGGGTAAGAGATGATGAGACATTTGGTTGGGAGAAAATTGACCCTGAAACTGGGTACAGAGTAAGGTTTTCTGACGAGAGGCGAAAGATTGATGCATCTGCTTTTGTATTTGTTATTTTTACAGTAATCTGGATGATCTACTCTTTTAATTCCCCCTGATAAGGTTGAGAAAGTAAGTAATTATCTTAAGAAGCAAGTCACATTAGGACTTGGACGCGAACATTTCATCCTTAAGGAAATGATGAGAAATTATAATAGATTGTTCTCAGTTCCAAGTAACCCCTTTATTTTTTCCTAAAAGTAATTCTAATGATCTTATATTATAAAGTCAATATTAGCTATTAGTGGGTAGGAAAATGAATAAGAAGGTGAAAGTTTGGTTTTAAATTAATGATTTCATTGAGTTACTACAAATTATAAAAAGAGTATTTGGGTGAGGAGGATAAATAATGCAGTCCTATTCTACTCGGGCAGCAGAGGAATCCGATATAGATTGTCTGGTCAATATGAGAGGACTTCTCCAAAAACATGTGGAGGATAGCAACTCTAATATCTGGCGTCTCTCCACCAAGGGATATAAACAGTTAAAGCAACAATCTATTAAATGGATCCACAATAAAGATACACGGGTATTGCTTGTCGTTGACAATAGAGGCCAAGCTGTCGGGTTCGCTATGGGGAAAATATGTCGACACCAAGAGTACCTACCTCAAGTTTCGGGTATTATAGGCCAGGTCTTTATCAAAAAAGAGTATCGTAGACAAGGTATAGGTAGAAAACTAATAGTAGAACTCTGCAAATTCTTTGCATTAAACAAAGTGGAAGATATTTCGGTTCGATATGTATCGGGAAACCAGGAGGGGGAAAGATTCTGGAAAAAACTTGGCTTCAAAGTCAGAATTAAAACAGCGGGAACTAAACGAAAGAATCTTCTTGAGAAGTGTTTGGGATTATAGGGTTTGTATCTATTTAGCCACGAATTTACACAACATTAGGAGAAAGTCTATGAAAATCAACGAAAATAGTAAAATTAAGGAAATAGAGATTATATTAAAAGGCGCTAAAGATATAAGGAAGAAGGTTCTCATTGGTCCTGATGATGGTTCAAGAAATATTATAATGAGGTATTTTACTATCCTACGTTTTGCTCAATTGCCAACGGCAAACATCATAGGCTCGATTGGCAGGCTCGTATGAAAATTATATCAGGAGAACGATAATGAGATTAACCTCACAAAAGAAAGTTGAAGAAATTATCTCTAAAATTTCTGAAAAATATAGTATTAGCCATAGTTCAGCAAGAAACATACTCCATAAGTTCGTCTGTATGGGAAAATGTAATTGGTATAAAACTCAAAGTAAACACGCAGGCTTTAGGAGGATGGATTTGACGGAGCAACAGAGGAAGGATATAGGCAGGATTATATCTCAATTTATGATAAGGATGTCCCCAGATGAAGCTGCATATGAAATCCACTGCGTACTGTGCCCAGGTCATCCACGACCAAAGCCATAATTTCAAGTCTGCTTATTTTATATTCTCACAAAGATTTGCCAGCCTATGGATATAGATGAATCCAGGGAATCTTCTTTAAAAAAAGAATCTCTTGACTATAGAGAGATTATTTTTCATTTTCGCAGTAGTCAGAGGTTTGATTTCTCCATCCTTAAGAAAGAGGAGGAAATCAAACTTCCTCTCTTGCCATATTGCAGTACAACAGAGGTTTCTATTTGCCTTTCGGGAATGTCCCAATATTTTCTTAAGAGTCTATCCTTTTCTTTAGACGGTATTAACTTAAATCCATGTTTTTCATAAAATTGGATGGCCCAGTTTGCATCCCTCCAGGTTCCTACTAGAATTTCAGGATATTTAGCTAAACTCATCAGGTATTTAAGTAACTTTTCTCCTATCCCTTTTCTCTGGTATTTTGTAAGTACATAAGCATGCCTGATTAGTATAACTTCTTTAACAAGTTGAATTCCCATTACTCCTATTATTTCCCCTTTTTCTTCAAATCCAAAAAATTTAATACTGGATTCAATTTGCTCTCTTAGTTCTTTAGCTGACATATAGGGCTCTTTCCATCTATCATTTGGAATTACCCCTTTATAAGCCCTCGCAGCATCATTTATAACTCTTAGTATAGAATTAAAGTCTGTAGGTAGTAGCTTTCGAATCATTTTTTAAGTGATAGCTAATCCTTTTCTATTAATTCTGCTTTATTTATTGTGTGCCTGTTGTCCTGATTATTACGAAGAACTCGTTTTTATTTTAGTTGAAAATTGAATCATAGTAAATAATAGTGTTTTTTCGAGAGGTACTTTTCAGACTTTTTTAATGTTATCTATAACTTATTGAGGGGAATGGGAAATCTTTCTATCCAGAAAATCAGTCTGGAAAGTCCCCTCAGTCTCTTTCGGCCAGCGGGCAAGTGTAGTTTTAAGGAATTTGATCAAAAGACAATATCTAAATAGATAGCTGGTTCTCTCATCGGATTTAATGTGAGAAAACCACCAGGTTTGTAGTTTTCTACTGTCCAGTTTAGTAGTTAAGATTACTGATTCCGTTCCACCCGGCCAAATGATTGAAGGTACTCCACTGCTACCTTCTATCATTTTTATCCTATTTAACGAAAGGTCATATTCTACTCTATTTATAATCGGTGCCAATGGTATTATCCCGGGATTATGAATTTTAATAGTGTATCGGACTTCAACTTCATTGGCTGCAATTTTTACCCATCCAAAACGTAAAGATTTAATTTGCAATTTGAATGGTCCGAAACTAAAATTACTTAACTCTTCGGTATTTATACCTTCAAGCATGTTTGTCTGGAAGTCATTCTCCCAGGAAAAGGGATAGGTTATATTAACCTTTCCCAAATCTATTATCAACTCCCCCTGAATTATCACTTTAGTTTTTTCACCATTTTGGATATGAGAGAGCCACCATTTAGCAATATTCTCGTTGTTATTGTTAATTTTGGTGGTAAAACGCACCAGACTACCACTATCTATCTTCTCCACGATAAGATCTTCACCCAAACCTTCGGCCATCTTAATATTGTTGAAGTAGATATCACAAAAAACCGATAGGGAGAGTGAAGATAATTTTGGTTCATTGACTACGATTTGGGTAACAATGGATGTTACATCGGGCGAGATAGGTCCCCAGGAATTAGAGATGCTTTCTACTCTAATCTCGGGAACTGTTATAGTAATTTTTTCTACTACTTCGTACGGGAGAAGTTCCTCTTTATTTTTTGGCATAATACTTGAATAGAGTATTTCTTCAGCCTGAACCATACAACTTCCTATAATTATCCCTATTCCCAGGAGTAGCAAGAGCGAAATAATTCTTATCTTACTCTTATGTGAGCTAAAATATTCATTAATGTCAATGAAGCTTGCTGCTGTTACTACTATTTTGAAAATTTTTGTCATATCTTACAGATCCTTAGTTGGTCGTTATTTATCAGTACCATAATAGTTTATATTGGACTATATCAATACAAAGTGATTTGTCAATTTTTTCCTGAAAAGGGCACTATTGGCTGTAGAATTTCTTCACGCTGAAGTTTTCCTTCTCAAACATTTCACTGTAAATCACCCTCACCCAGATTCCGTGAACTCTTTTGACATAGCCCACTTTTTAGCTAAAATAGGAATTAGTTCCTCATAATTACCAATTAAAGCAGAAGGCAGGTAATAAACAAAATAGACTTAGCAGAGGAACACAATGACAACTTCTCACAAAAGCCAAAAAGGACGCTATGGAAATGAGAAAAAAAATAAGGAGTTAAAAGATGAGTAAGAAAAAAATTGGTTTAATTCTGGTAATTTTATTTGTCTTTACCTGGTTATGGGTTGGTGCAGGTGTAAGTGTAGGTGCTCCCTCTGTCTTCTATGAAGATGTCTTTCGCTTATATACAGGTGAGGTAATCATTGGTGAGCTCTTAAGTTTCGATGGAACTACCTTCAAAATAGAGACAGAGAGAGGAATCATCGAGAAAAAGAGAAGTGATATAGTGGCTATTCTTATTGCAGAGAGTCCTTTAATGCATCTTCAGTCATTGTCTCAGTGGGCTTCTAATGCAATGGCCAGCAGTCAGTATGGCTCTTCAAATTGGTCGGCTCAGCAAGCCACCCGGCAGCCAAATGTATCCAGATGTGGTGATACTGGTACTGCTTGGGCACCTGAATCAACCGATTCTAAACCGGAGTGGTTAGAACTGAGCTTTGATACCCCGGTGTATGCTACGAAACTACGTGTCCATGAGACATACAATACTGGTTCTATTTACAAGATAGAGTTTGTGGATGTATATAAAAGAAAACATACTATTTGGGAGGATGAGGATACAACAACTTGCCCAGGCTGGTTTGAGGTAAATATTAATCAAACCCGATATCTGGTAAAATCAGTAATTCTTCATACCCGGATAGAGGGCTACGAGGAAATAGACGCGGTGGAGTTAACAGGAATAGTAATATCAAAATAACTCGCTTCTGTAAAGATATTATCCATATCTCTCAGGAAAGCACATAACGGCTCATCCAGTCCATAATCGCCACTGAATACAACTAACCGTGTCTCGTTCTAATGTAGGTAACATCAGTACCTTATTTCCCTTAGCATACTGCTTCTAATTGTTCAATCTGAGAATCTATGGTTTGCTCTTTTTCTTGTCTTTCAGTAGAAACTCTGGCATAAATAGCAACTCTCATTTTATTCACCGTTTTTTCTTTTAGTGCATCCCTACAGTTCTTCTCACTTAACTGCTTATTCACCCCTTTTAAGGATTGGCTTATTTTTCGAGAACAACATGGCTTACTTGTTTTCTTTTTAAAGGGTTTATAAGACATTAATCACCCATGACTTCGGACTAGGGATGCACCTTGTTTTATCCTTTTTGCTGTCGAGGATAGCTACAGCTCGCAAAGTAACCCCTCTTAAGATAGAAAACAAATCGGTCTTGTTTGAAATCCTGTCATGAACAGGGCGCTACCAAGAGACTCTCGGCCAGTCTTTGGCCGCACAAGATTCTTTTTCCAGATCTTTTACTGTTCTTTTTCGGATTTTTTTGCTAAATAGTAGCTAACCGTAAGAGCTATCCCAATAAATAGAAGAATGAAACCGGGAAGCAATAGCCACTTACTCAATCCTCCCAAAATTTCTGTTACTAAAAAGGCGAGACCAATTCCGGTTACTACCAATCCTCCAACTAATATGTCTTGTGGCTTATGCATTCCAGCCCGGTGCAGTTCTTCTGGTTTTATCCCCTTTTCAATCATAGCCATCTTTTGCCTATGCTCTGTATAAATAGCAACCATACCACAAAGGATTCCGGCTACAGGAATTAAGACCCAAATCCAATTCTCGACCATTTTTTGCTTACCTCCTTTGCTTAAATTTCGTCGAATTACTAGAACGCTCTTCTTGCGTTCGTTTTCTACTCTTAAGATTGCCTGAAAAATAATTCACCCTGCGGACTTAGTGGTCAAATGAAGGGTTAAGTATCTTCACCAAATTTTTGGCAGTAGTTCAAATGTTATTGTCTATAGCTGTCCCTCTCAATATCCTAAATCTAAGAGAAAAAACAATTATTTGGAGGACTTAGTCGCAGTATCCTATGAGCTTGAGGACTTGATTAGCTGATTCTTCTACTGTGAGGTTTGTGGTGTCAATCTTAATAGTATTCAGGGATCCATATAGTTTCAGGCGTTGAGTTGCCCTCTCAAAGCGAGTCTCATTCGGGTTATAATACTTGTCCTTGAGGATTCGTGATCTTAGTATCTTTTCTGAACAGGTGAGCGTCACTTTAATAAGTCCAAATTCTAAGTCTCTTAAGGGACTTAAGATAAAATCGAAGATATCTTCTCGGTGGATTACCCAGGAAAAGATTACATAGTCAAAAGATGAATTAGTGAGGAAGTTCCTCAAGAGGTGGGTTATGTTATCCTCAACCATCTTCTTATTCTCTTCGGTAATCATCCAAGGATTCATCATCCAGCACCAATCTCCATCAAGCCACAGGCACCTTTCAATCTTCTTATGTAGCCTTCTGCATATAGTTGTTTTACCTACACCCATGGTACCATTTACGATAATTAGCTTTTTCTGCAATTTATCCAACAGGCAATCTTAATCTCTCTATCAAAATAAGCTATAGATAGCGAATCTTAGCTTTTATATAAGGCGGCTACATATAGTCTCTGACCGGATAAATCTGTTTTCTTCAACTCTTTATTATCAAACATCCCCAATACTTTGAATCCTTTTTCATTTAAAAGATATTCTAATTCCATAGGAAAGAATAATCGATATTTGCAATAATCTTTTATAGCTCCTTTACCGGGAATATCCCAGGTTCTTTCCCTTATGAGTAGCTGTTCTCGTCGCTCAAAAGTGTGTAAAGAAACAAAAATAGCCCTGAATCTTGGGTGATCTATTTTACGCTCAATTCTTTCCCTAAAATGGCCCCCGCTAAGAAAAGAAGAGGCATTTCTTATATCCAGGATAAGCAAAGTTTTCTTATGAGCATGAATCGAAAAAATCTCTAACGTATTTTGTACATCAGTATTAGAAAAATTATACATAAAGGTTGATCCCATACACATTATTACATCAAATTTACGTTGAAGTCTAACTGCGAGCATATCACCTACTTGAAGTTTTAGATGTGGTCTGATTCCCCTCGCATAGGAAATCATTTCAGGGAGATAATCTATTCCCCAGCAATCCTGGCAATATCTTGAAATTACCTCTAAATCACGAGCCGTCCCACAACCAATATCCAGAACAGAAGAGGGAAAATTTTTGAGGTACTTGGAGAACATCTCAAGACACATTTGTGGTGTATCCTCATTTGGCTCGGGATAGACGATTTCATATAGTTGTGGGTTCCGATAAAGGTAATTTTTGACTGAAGAATCCACTATAAAACCTCCCCTGAGAAAGTCTTTGAGAAACTATTAAAATATACCAAAGAGATATGACTTAGAATATACAGGTAAAAATAAGTTTTAACAACCTATTTTTGTGCGACAATGACTAATCTTTTTGCCTTATGATCATACGGAGCACACTCAAAATCACCATATACATCCACTGACCGAAAACCACATTGCTTAAGAAGAGCTGATAATTCAGCAGCAGAATAAAGTCGATGTGAAACTTTGAACTCTTGTCGAGTTTCACCTTCTAATAGAATCCAGCGATTATCTATCCAGGATCAGTCTTTACTTATCTTGCGCTCCTCCATAATGATCTTGCCGTTTTCTTCGTGCCAATCTCGTTCACGAAAAATCCGTGCTATTATTTCTTTGCCGATCAAATCCATTACCAATTTTCCATTATTCTTTAATGAACGATGAATATTGATAAGGACTCTTTGGTCGTCCTTAGGGTCTTCAAAATAGCCGAAAGAAGTATAGAGGTTTATTACTCCATCGTAACTATTAGGTCGGCAAAAAAGTCTCATGTCCTTGTGCACAAACTCTATATTAAGCCCTTCAGTATTTGCTTTTTTCCGGGCCATTTTTAAATAGATAATGGTTCTATCCACACTTGTCACAGAAAAACCTCGACGAGCAAGCTCTAGAGAATGCCTTCCCGGGCCACAACAAAGATCAAGAATATTGGCTGGCGGAGCAATGTTCAGTAAGGTAATGACTCTTCCAACCTCTTCTGGAATGTTCGTCCAACGCTCCTTGTTAAACATTATGGGATACATCGTTTCCCAGAACTGGTCATCTTGATGCCAGATTTTATTTTGTGCTCGACGAGCGGAAGCCATTTTAGTTTCCTTTTTGATCGTACATTGATCCCTTGATTCGGGCTACGGAATCTCTCCTTTCCATTCTTCGAAAAATTTCCTATGTTGACGTCCTTGAACACACCCTAGACCAAATCTCAGCCTTTGTCAATCTGATTTAGGGGATTCTCGCACAGTAGTTAGGTCCTTAGGTCATCGTAGTCCTTGGCGATCTCATCCCGGCTCATTTCAGGCTCACTCCTTGCCTTTCTAGATAGGTGCTACCTCGTCTTTTTTTGTTAGATTTTTGGACAATACCGCCTGGTAGACATGATACGCACTAAATAAACATCGGAGTGCGCCCCTCAGGAGTCAACAAAGAGCGTTTGGCTTCAATTATAAGCTTCCTCTTGCCGGGATCCATTGCCTTCAGCAGGTGTTCCGTTTCGGATCTATCTTCTTCTGATCCCTCCTCGTCAACAGCCCAAAGGTCTACTTTCCAATAGCCATCAGAATCTACTCTATCCATTCTCATTCCCCAATATAGTCCTCTTGGCAACTCATTATGAGGGTGGGAAATACAGTTTCGGAAATGCATTCCCCACACTCCTGGGAGTTGAGCTAATATTTATTCAATATCCGATTTTTGATTGTCTTCCATCCCTTTAGCAATAAGAAACCCCCGTGCTCTCTCCACCAACTTATAGCGATAGACAATATCCCAGAAAGCTTTACTGTGATTCGGCTCCAAAATATGGGCCATCTCATGGATAATAACATAATCCCTTACCCACTCAGGCATATGGTCGAGATAATGAGATATGCGTATTGTCTTCTTTTTATAATTACAGCTTCCGCATCTTTTCTGTTGATTTGTCACATATTCAATTGATTTAATTCTAATTTTTCCATCAAAATATATTTTATTTAACTTATTAAACACTTCTCTAAGATTATGTTCTTTATTAAGCTTCCTTTTTAGATTCCGTCTGGCAAATCTCTTCTCAAAATTCTTTATGATTTTATACAGTTCTTTTTCTGGCGTATCTACCGGAGCATAAACATACATTATATCACCATCGAGCTTGGCACTTATTGTCCTTTTTCGTCTCCTACTGCGTTTAATTTCTACTTTCATATCTACTATCGCGGAGATTGCTTTTTAAATTTACTGGACCCTTGGAGCATGGACTCGCCGGAAGTCTCGGATGCCCGCGGATAGGTGCCATGTTACTTCATATTCTCGCTTCTATTGCTTCCAGTAATAGCTTACCGAGGACTTCAGCATTTTCAAGAGGATTGAGAGCCTCATCCTTTTCAAGCTTAGCATTACCACCCACGCCTAAGTAAGGATAAGAGTTCATCATCATCGGTTTCATTTTGAGATGCAGAACAAAATCGAAAAGATATTCCAGTACACGACTTACCCCGTACTCGGCACAGACCGCGACAAGACCACAGGGCTTACCCTCCAAAGGTTCTGGTTTCTCTAAATGTTTCGTTTCGTAGAAGTAAGATAGGGTAACCAGCCGTTCGATAAGAGCAGTCAACCGTGAGGGGATGTAAAAATAAAGAGGTGAGCCAATCACAATTGCCTGAGAGTTTTTCATCTCCCCAAACACAGTCTCCAGGTCGTCTCTTATCAGGCATTGATAGAGATTTTTTTTGCAGAAATGAGTGCAACCCCTACAGGGTTCAATCTGGAGCTGAGAGATTTGCAGTACCTTAATCTCGACTTCAGAATTTCTCTTTTTGGCAGAGTCAAGAATCTTTTGTACTAAGAGATTCGTATTACCCGTCTTCCTCATTGAGCCTACAATACCCAGTATTTTTATCGCCTTACCTCCTGTCTTTTTGCTCTATTTCTAGCACGTGTTTCCGAGTAGAGAGTAAACCAAATCTCAGCACTTGTCAATGTCTTCGGCGGATGGGAATTACCTGCCAGAGCTATCTGAACCTGTAAAACGATTCAATCCCGTCTTTTATTTCTTCGACAATACTGGGATCAAAAGGAATATCAATTCTTATCTTTTGCTCTGCTTCAAGATAATCTATAGGAATAGGAAAAGACTCGATTAATCTATTATAAGCAAATTCTATTAGATATTTGAGATTAACTATATCTTCTATGTTATATCTCGTGAGAGCGTGCAATGCTCTTTCATCACCTTCAAGATATTTTCGCCAAAGGATTACTGCCATATAGCCATCTATATCTTTGAGTTCTTTTTCTCTTTGGATACCAACATCTCTTTCTACTTGCTTGAGACCCCCTGAATATCCCAACCGATGAAGAAGATATCTAAGATCGATATGGGCCTGAGTAAACCTAATCTCCGTAAATTCAGACTCAATAAAGGGAATATCAAAGCATTTACCATTGTAGGTTACTATTACTGAATAATTCCTTATCTCTTTGAGAAAGTCTTCTAAATTCTTACCTTTGATAAAGGTCTTTATCTTTTTTCCATCAAAGAGGCCAATCATAGTTATGTAGTCAGTTGGGCCTCCGAGACCGGTAGTTTCTATGTCCAGAAAACAAGTTTTCTCCCTAAACTCCGGGTAGATTCTCCAGATTTCTCTTGGTGGCAACAATTTTTCGAAAAACTGAGCATCGCCAGATTTTAGCGCTTCTAACGAATTTTCAATGTATCTATCTATGCTTAATTTAGCTTCTCTACCAAAATTTAAGTGTTCAGATTTTCTTAAGTAGTCCTCCCAGGAGAGGATTCCCTTTTTCCAGAGTTTTAACTCGGTCTTTTCCCCGACTCGGGGGACATGAATAAAGGTCTTTTTTAGCATTTTATCCTTAGAAAATTAGAATGAAGGTATTATCATTCAAAGCCCTTTTCCAGGGAGTTGCTACTTAATGCAAAACTCTCCAACAGCGTCCTCGTAGCATGAGTTTAGGTAAATATCAGCACTTGTTAATCTGGTTTTTGTAGGGCACCACTTCTAGTGGAGTTATATTCCAAGCAAAGACATGAGTTCGCAAAGTTCATTGATCTGATAATCAGGGTGAGGGTATTCGCCAAAGGCCACCTTTTGTTCTCGATTAATGCGTACAGTTAGCATTTTCACGTTAGCTTTTAATGGTTAGTTTACCAAAACAGAATTATTAGTCAAGTCAGCGACTACACTCATCATTGGGCTATCGCCCACCGAATGAGTTTAAAGAATTATTGATGAAAAATCAACTGCACCTTATCAGATTGTTCTAACCTAATTTGTCCAATCATAGGGGTGCAGTCCAATTTGACCTAAACTCATTTTTAAGTTATAGTAAAGAAATTCTTCCTTTATTAGGGGAGCTCACAATGAAAACAAAAATCTTAAACAAAACAGTAGTTAAGATATATGAGAATGTACTTTTTTGCTGTAAATTAGAGATAAAGAATGTTAGCTAAGTGCTATACCAGTGCATTAATGGGAATTGATGCTTACCTGGTAGAAGTGGAAGTGGATATCTCCAGGGGCCTACCTAATTTTAATATTGTAGGACTTCCCGATACTGCTGTAAAGGAAGCTAAAGAAAGGATAACCGCAGCTATTAAAAATTCTCAATTTAACTTTCCCATGGGAAGAATTACTATAAACTTAGCTCCTGCTGATATTAAAAAAGAAGGCTCTTCTTTTGACCTTCCTATGGCTATAGGAATTCTTAAAGCTACGGGAGCAATAAGAAAAAATGAACTTTCCTCTTATATTATCCTGGGGGAATTAGCTCTGGATGGAGGGGTAAGAAGAATAAACGGCGCTCTCCCTATGGTCTTAAAAGCTAAGGAGAGGAAAATAAAAAAGATCGCTCTTCCTCTGGAAAATGCTAGAGAAGCATCGGTAATAAAAGAAATAGAGGTATATCCTCTAGAAAATCTTTCCCAAACAGTAAAATTTCTTAATGAAGAAATAATTATTGAACCTTATAAATGTGATATAGAAGAAGTTTTAAAAGAAAACTCTTCTTATGAGGTAGACTTTTCAGAAGTTAAGGGTCAGCAGCATGTAAAAAGAGCTATGGAGATAGCGGTCAGCGGAGGTCACAACATCTTTATGTTGGGAACGCAATATGACATGTGAGTTCGAGTTGGTAAAACCGTTAGTTAGAGCTAGGTTTGGAGCTTCAAGTAAATGCCAATGTAAAAGCTCTCGTTAGCTTGCTGATTCTCAGTTCGTTCTCTCTACTCTTCCATTCTGAGAGTGATGATAGTATTTTTACTCCTTTTCTCAACCAAGTTAAAAACAAGCGCAAATAACAGCCTATAAAACCAGCTCTCAAAAAGGAACGTAAAAAAGATTTGACATTTTAATAGAGCATATTATAATAAATGCAAAAGTAGAAGAGAATTATCTGAAGTAATAGATTAGTGTAAATGTCAAGTACTTTTCCCAGTACCATGGTAAGTAAATTTCCCACCCCTGTGGTAAACAGATTTCCCATTCCTCAAGAAGTAAGAAATGATTACACCTCCTTTTTTTGATTTTTTATTCTATAAGACTCTCCGTCCAGGTTGAAAATCCTGGCATGATGTAACAATCTGTCAAGCAAGGCTGTGGTCATGACACTGTCGCCCATCATCTCAGCCCAGTTCTCAAAACTTTTATTGGAAGTAATGATAATGGACAACTTTTCATACATTTCACTGATCAGGTTGAAAAAAAGATTGGCCTCTCGTTTCTCAATTGGAGTGTATCCTATCTCATCGATTATAGCCAAGTTTGACTTCATAATTCTCCTGATCCTGTATTCAGATTTTTTCTGGATCTCAGCTGTTTTCAAAAGCTTTATGAGGTTTGTAATTTTCTCAAAACAAACCCTATATCCTTTCTCTACCGCAGCTACCCCAAAAGCTATGGCTAAGTGAGTTTTCCCTACACCAGGAGGACCAAAGAATAAGAGATTCTCTTTGTTATCTATCCAGGCACAGTCAAGAAGATTTACCGCTTCTGATTTCCCCATCCCTTTGATGCGGCCAAACTCAAAATCAGAAATTCTCTTTATGATGGGAAAATGAGCACCTGTCATGTTTATCTGTACCCGGCGTTTGACCTTATAAGATACCTCAGCGCTAAAGAGAGTGTTGAGAAATGTGATATAGGAGCTTTTCCTTATCTCTGCATCATGTATCATTTCATCAAGACTATTTGCTATTCCTCTTAGATTCAGGGTACTTAAGAAACTAAGAGTCTGTTTATATGCTTTCATGTGAGCGCTCCTTTTCTTTTCTTGATGAGCTCTTCATATATAGATAAACTCCTCTTATTGACATCTAAAGGCTTATGCACACCCTGGTATGTGCCCTCCCGTGTTTGTATTTCCGGGGGAATATCATTTGATGTGTGAGATTCGCGCATAAAATAGACATAGGTATCATGCAAGTTGGAAAAACTTGGTGTATCATTCTCCAGGCAGTATTTTACAGCTTCCTCCAGAATATCATGGTTGATATCTTTGTTTAGAAAATACCTTTTTGCCTCAAGACACTGATCTCTCACATAACGGGGAAATCTTTTGAAGTTCCTCGCTACAAAGCTTGTCCAGTTCTTTGATTCAAACATCTTAGAAACAAACACTTTCAGCTCATGGGCTGTTTTCTCCGTTTCCCTCCCCTGCTCTCTTTTGGAGAGTATTCTTCCCGGGAAAGGAGAAAGTTCATACTCAATAATCTGTTTTCCTGTATACAGGTCAAAGACGAAAAGCTTGTGCTTGGTAGTATAAATCTCAACCGTTTTGTTCTGGTATTTCAAAGGTAGCTGATAGCTGGAGGCCTCTACTGATATGTAAGCTTTCTCGCTTGCAATCCTTTTTTCTCTTCCCATAAGGGAATTTTTCCTGAATATGGAGTTTTGCACCGATCTTAAGTGTTTTTGTTCCTCATCAATCAGGAGTTGCGGTATCTGTTTTGTCGCCTGGGATATCTTCCCATTTGCCCTTCTTTTAAGCCAGGTAAACCCGCTTTCATTTGCCTCATCTACACTCGTAAAATCCCTTATAGAGAGCAAGTTGTGCTTTACATATTTAATGAGGTTCTCAATCTTGCCTTTTGTCTCAGGGTCAGCTTTCCGGCACACATACATCCTTATCTTTTGCTCCTCAATAAAATACTTAAAATCATCGGTGTAGATTATGTCCCCGGCATTCTCACTTACCACCATTAAATTATCTTGATCAATGACTATCTCCTCGGGCACTCCTCCAAAATAATCAAAACAGTTGAGCAGATGACAAATAACCTCCTTTGTCCTGAAAGCATGGTCCTGAAAAATGACGTACTTATAGCGGCTTGCCGAAAGCAAAGAGGCGAATATATAGAGTTTGAGCCCACTTCTTAATCGCTGCTGGCCAAAATCAAGCTGCATCTGTCTTCCAAAGGGAAGCTCTGGAACTTTTGTATAGAGCCGTATCTTCTCATTCAACCGTAACTTCTCTGTTGCAATAAGATACCCTATGTAGTTGCGTAAGGTTTGTTCGGTGCCTGCAAGAGCACCATATTTCTCTTCCAGATAATCATACACCGCACTCATATTCAGCTTTTGAAATTCATTGATCCTGTACACTTCCAGGATATCTTTCTCATAGTCTTCAAATACCTTATCCCGGAACATGTGCTCTCTGCGGTAAGCTTTGAACTCACCTTCATCCATAGCATAATACTTGGCTGCGGTCCTGGGGTCTATTTCCAGCTCAGAGGTTATCTGTGATCTGGAATACCCCAGTCGCTTGAAAAGTTGAACCTTTTCATACATTTTTTCTTTTATCATTTCCTCTCCTGTAAAGTTTTCTAAAACTATACAGGAGTTTTCCTGAAATGGGAATTCTATTTACCGCTCTTATGGGATTTCTGCTTACCATTACCATGGGATTTCTGTTTACCACTACCATGGGA
>Ga0209121_10001032_pt1 | contig 29177 bp, 20 predicted proteins | sample Cruoilmetagenom3_FD_187292 | JGI IMG/M metagenome (GOLD analysis project Ga0209121, IMG submission 187292) | Oil polluted marine microbial communities from Coal Oil Point, Santa Barbara, California, USA - Sample 3 (SPAdes) (version 2) | ecosystem: Environmental > Aquatic > Marine > Oil seeps ...
ATCAACCTGCCCAAGCCATCCCCAAAGCCTGCGGCTTTGAGGCTGCCACCCGGCCGGCGTATAAATTGAGCGATTTGAAAAAACAAAGCCAATTTGCAGCGGCGCATCTTTCTGTAATGCCTTTAACGAAAGGAGATTATAAAAATAATCCCGCGGCCGGAGTCGAAGAAAACAAAGCCAATCAAAGCCAATTTAACGCTGCCGCACTGCCAAAAGGAGGGCGGAAACAGAAAAAAATCGTTCATATCAGCTAATTTATTAAACTGATGAAGCAAAAAAAAACTCCGCCAATGAAGATGTTCGGCTTTTGTACCCTTGTAAATCGCGATCTTATAGGCCGTGCAGATAAACTTTGTGGCACAATATATGCCAAAAAAATTATCAGGATACTAACACTTTCTTTTTGTATGACAAAATGCTATAATATAGGCAAGATGCTATTCAGTTTTTATGTTAACTTAGATAATGCTTGTACCGATATAACACTTGAAATTCACGAAAATTGTACCTAATGAAAGGGGACAGCAAGGGAGAGGATTGAGAATCTTCAGGACGATCTTTTTCCGTTGTTTTGCCGAAAGATACGAGGAGATATACAATGAAAAAGCTTCTGAATATCTCGCTTCTATTACTGGTTGTGTGTATGTCCGGTTCCTTAGGCTGTAAAAGCTTGTTCCAGCCTAAGAAGAAGGTTCAGGCAGCCGAACCGGGCCTCGGAGCCAGTGACTTTTTCAGAACCGAGACGCGTAGAGCTATGACTCAGACACAACGAGTACCTGCACCGACGATAAGACAGACAAGCTCTGTACCTACGGGACTCATAGACGTGAGTGAGCCCGGATCCTCTGTTGTCTCCAGAACATATCCATGGCTCGAGTGCGGGATTGTGCAGTTGGACAAAATCATGCCCAAAGAAGTCGGCCTTAACAGGGCGTTCAACTATACAATTAAAATCACAAACCTGACGGAAACAAACCTGACCGATATCATAATCACCGAAAATCTGCCGGAGAATTTCAAATTCCTGAGCGCCAATCCATCGGCAAGAACGGAAGAGAACAAGATTCACTGGGAAATACTGTCGCTTGGGCCGAAGGCTCGCAAACAATTTACGGTATCCGGCATCGCCACCTATACAGAATCTCTCCTATACTGCACAACCGTCATCACGCCCGTAATCCCGGCCTGTGCCAGTATTGAAGTTATCCAGCCCGAGTTGAGGTTGACAAAGACCGCGCCGACCGAGGTTCTGTTATGTGATCTGATACCGGTAAGATTGCTGGTGACTAACGCAGGCACAGGATCCGTACAGAATATCAAAATTATAGATAATCTCCCCGCCGGACTGCGAACAACCGACGGCAAGAGCGAACTGATATTTGATGCAGGCACCCTCGGTGCCGGCCAGTCACGTCAATTCTCCGCCGAGCTGCGTGCCACTAAAACAGGGACATACTCAAGCAAGGCGGTTGCAAGCTCGACCACCGGTCTGAGGGTCGAATCAGCTGAAACTACAACTTCCGTAGGTATGCCCGTGCTGACAATCAATAAGCAGGGCCCCGAACGGATGTATATCGGTCGTCCGGCCTCTTATGAGATAACGATTTCAAACAATTCAGACGTCTTAGCGAAAAACACAGTCCTGGAAGACACTATCCCCACCAGAGTAACCGGAGTCAAGGCAACCGCCGGTGCAAAGCTTTCGGGATCAAAATTAATCTGGGAGTTCGGCACCCTGGAACCCAATGCTTCCAAGAACGTACGCGTATCTTACACGCCAACTAAAGCGGGTATACTGTTAAACAGCGCAACTGCTTCGGCTTACTGTGCAGAGGCGGTGTCATCGGCAATGAGAACCACAGTGACCGGAATTCCCGCTTTGGCGCTGGAAGTCGTCGATATCGAGGACCCGGTCAGAATCGGGTCTCGCGCGACATACGTGATTCGAGTGGAAAATCAAGGCTCAGCTATCGCCACGAACATTCGCATCGCCTGCGCTTTGGAAGATTACGTTCGATACGTTTCGTCGGCCGGCGCAACCGCCACCTCAACAGAGGGGCAGGCCGTGCGATTCTTCCCGTTGGGCAGTCTTGCTCCACAAGCCAAGGCAGCCTGGCGCGTAATCGTCGAGGCCGTAAGGCCGGGAGATGTACGATTCAAAGCTTCTATGAATGCCGACCAGCTCACGCGTCCCGTCGAAGAAACAGAGTCAACACACGTATACGAGTAGTTATAACGACAGCGAAATACGGCACTACGGCGTAGCTTGCGTCGTAGTGCCTTCATATAAATTCTGTCCGTCTGACTAACCGAGATTATGAACCGCGCTGCTTTCGTTGAAAACTTAACAGCAAAACGGTGCTCTTTTTCAATTGTCGTACTGACTTTTACAAAACGGCAGGCTCCCTTTTTCTCGCAGCAATAAAACACAATCAACTCGATGTTAAAAAGAAATATTACCGCGTTATTTCACTTGACAAACATCGTGATTTATTCTTATAATATATATGTTGCGAGTGCAGTTCGGCGGTTTCGCCATAGCGCTACCCGCGGTAATGCGCATAAGGGCACATCGCAGCAGGGAGGCAGGCCCAAAATTAGTTTTTATAATTGCCTGTGCCTCCCTTTTTTTGTATAATCCCTGCCGATATTTTTTAGGAGGCTTAATATGCGAGTAACGGAATTTCTGGACAAGTCGGCGGTTCACTACGAGGTAAGCGAACACCCGCCCGCTTTCACAGCTCAGCAGATGGCGGCGGTCGAGCACGAGCAGGGCAAATACGTGGCCAAGCCGGTGATAGTAAAGGCAAACGGCAAATACATAATGTGCGTGCTTGCCGCGTGCTATAAGATTGACCTGGGTGCGTTGAAAAGTCAGTTCGGCGCCAAGTCTGTCGATTTAGCAACGGAAAAGGAAATCGGAAGCATCTTTGAAGATTGCGAGCTCGGGGCCGAGCCGCCGTTCGGTAACTTATATGATTTGCCGACCGTTATGGACAAGGCCATGGAGAAGGACGACCACATCACATTCCAGGCCGGCACGCACCAAAAAGCGATTCGGATGAGCATGGAAGATTACCGGAAGCTGGTCGAGCCGAAAGTGCTCGAATTCAGCTATCACATGACCTCGTAATTTATGATTTACGATCCATTCGGCTACGCTCAGGACAGGTTTTCGATTTATGATTGGTGGATCGCCTTTGGTGAAGCCACATTAGTAAATGGGAATCCAATCATAAATCTACCTTAGCTCGCCACTGCCTGGTTTCTTCCGGCTTGCCCCAGGCTTCGGACAGGGCGATTAGGGTATGCCATGATTTCAATGTATGGGGATGCTCGTCACCGAGTTTGAGGCGTCGGCCCACAGCACGCTAATATGACAAGTCACCAGTGACCTCTGCGGTTGTAAATTTGCCGTTGTAAGGCCGGGATTGCCGTGATAGAATTTTCTAAGATTTTTCCGGTATTGGCGACGGATTTTCCCGTCGGGGCGAGAAATAATTATAGAGACGTGATCGACAATAGTACGCTGAGATTCGACTAATGAACGTGGATTTCGAGACGTATGCGATACACGCGGCGCAGAGGGGCAACGAGCAGGCATGGCGGCAGTTGTTCGAGCAGCACTTCGACGCGGTGTACCGGTTCTGCGTCGCGCTCGCGGACGGCCGGCATGGCCGAGGAGCTGGCCCAGCAGGTCTTCATCATTGCAGCCCGGCGGGTACATCGTTTCGATCCCAGCCGGGCGACCTTTCGAGCATGGCTGTTCGGGATCGCGAAGAACCGCTATATGACAATGCAGGCCAGTGAGCAGCGGCGGAAGCGGCACGAGGAATCCTCTGCGAAGGAAAGCTCTGAGGCGGTCACGCGGGGAGAACCTGATTTACAGGTGCATGAGGCGCTGGCCCGGCTGCCCTCGAATTATCGCATCGTGCTCGATGCGAAATACCTCCGGGGGCTCAGCATGAAGGAGATCGCCGCAGACAACGGTGCGAGCATCGAGGCGATCGAATCGCTGCTACGGCGGGCCCGGGCCAACTTTGCCCGTGTTTACGAACAGATGCGAACTTTGGAGTGATGTATTATGCAAGGTGACAATATGAAAGAAAAAGATGTGGATAAATATCTAAGTCAGTATTTGTCGGGTGATTCGCCGCGAGAAGCGTTTAAGCAGCAGACGCTCCGCGACTCGACGGCCGCACTCGTTCGAGTTCGGCAGCGGCGCTCCGTCAGGCGGAGGGCGGAATTTGCGGCCGCAGCAATCCTGATCGTCGGTATTGGATTTCTTGGCGGTCGCATGTCGATGCCACCTACGTTGCCCAGGAGCGTGGATGTCGTGGAGCAGGCGACCGCCGAAGCCGGCGGCGTAACTGTGCCGAGTGATCTCGTTGCATGGCTGGACGCGGCTCGTCTGTTCAGGCAGTTGGGGATGGAAGACCGCATGGCTCGTGCCGTCGAACGCGCTGGCAAACTGCTGCCTTACGACGCTGTGGCCGTGAGCAGCGTAATGGGACAGGCCTTCACCGCCACTTGTGATGGCATCGTCGAAGAGCAGAGCAAACAAGTCAGTCCCGCTGGCATGCTACGCCCGCACGAGTCGGTCGAGAGTATCAGCGGGATCATGGCACAATCTTTTGGAGATTACAATTATGAAAGCAAAATGGATTAAGAAGTCGCGGTGCCTTTTGTTATGTCTTGGTCTGGCGACGGCTGCGATAGCCCAGAGCAATACACCAAGCGTCCTGGATCGCGTGCAAAACGTGGACGACCCCGAGTTGAGTGAACTGATTCGAGTGGCCATAGAGAACCAGGCGAAGCTCAACGGGTTAGACCAGATAGAAACCATGGAACTTATCCGCAAGGTGTCACTCAGCTATACACAAATCAAGCTGTTCGATCAGCAGATCGCTGAGGTCTCCCGCAAGATCGAAGCGAGAACGGGGCCTGCCGAAATACATTACGAGCTTACGCTGGCAAAGATGGAACTTGAAGCGAAGCTTATGACCGAACTGGCGAATCTAAGAGAGCTGATGGGTATCATCCCCAAACACGCCTTCGATAAGAAACCGATAGAGAGCCTAAGTTCCTGGGTAATCCTGCGCGTTCTCGATGAGGGTGTGTATGTGCTCAACTGCCTGCAACCATTCCAGGGGTACTGGGGCAGACAGCGATACAAGTCATCAGGATTGCAGACCAGGAATGAGGCGTTGGACTACGTTCGGGAGCAATTGAAGGATCCTAACAACCTTCCGATTCGAATCGTTCTTTATCATATGGCTAAGATGAGCAATGCAGCCAAAATCCTGCACAGCAAAGTTGTCTCGCTGGTAATAGAGGCCAACTGCCAAATGGAGGCCGAGGTTAGTATGAAACTGATCGATTCCAATCGCTCGGGTGAATCGATGTTCTTTATTCGGGGCGGCACAATAAGTACATTTCACCACAGCGGGGCACCGCTGCAGCGACCCGATGGAGGCCCTAAACACCTCGTCACGGGTATTTTCGAACCGAACGACCTGGATCAGCACATCCTGTGGCGCCTCTATCATCCAAGCAATGTTCCAATCAAGTTCCGGATAGAGCATGATGAAACAAGCTCCAAGCTGGCAAGGCACACAACAGACAGGGTAAGGTCTATTGCCAAAGACCTGGGCATTGGCGAGTTAGTTGAGGTCGAGAGAATCCTCGTTGAGTCGGTTCCTGAAAGCGCCTTCCTTAGTCGGTGGACGGCCATCACAAAAGGCGAGGTCGATATAATTAATATCCAGCCTTCAGGAGTATGTGTGTTTACAATGAGCCCTGGATCGAGATCGAGCAGTGCCGGGGCAAGCGTACCAGGCAGATGGTTCCTCACACCTAAAGAAATAATTATGGACATCAAAGACAAGAGGGATAAGTGCCTCTATCGCGGATATCTCGATAAAGAAGGCAATCTCGTAGTAGAGAAAGGAGAGACTAATGCCCGAGGCAGTTTAATGACGGGGGCGGAGCGTCAGACGGTTTTCAAGAAGGTTTATTAGGGTTTTGTTCGGAATCTTTGGGGACAGTGTCCTGAGAATAGTAAGTAATTTTTTTAGAGGGAGAGCTATTATGTGTAAAAGAATGATTTTTCTGGTTTCTTTTGTTTTGGTACTGGCTCTGGTTCTGACGAATTTTGTTCAGGCAGACCTCATCGGATACTGGAGATTCGATGAATCATCGGGCACTATCGCTGCAGATAGCGCCGGTAGAGACAACGATGGCATATTATTCGGCGACCAACTCGAATGGGCGACAGGCAGGTTCGGTGGTGCTCTGTCACATGGGGGTTTGTGGGATGCCGGCGTGGAATTCCCCACGACGGGTATGTCGACCACGGCGGGGACGGTCGCCATGTGGGCTCTCCTTGCCGATCCTCAACCCGAGACGGAGGGCCGGTACTTCTTTGGTCATACGACACAGCCGCAGTGGAGTAATCGCATCCAGTTATACATGGATGAGAGCAATAATTTACTGGACGTGGGTCTGGGCAACTCCCACACGCACGATACAGACATCATGGAACTGCCGATGGAGGAATGGGTCCATGTAGCTCTGACCTGGGATTCAGGCAACTACGTAGTTTACGTCAATGGCGAGGATATCTCAAGTGGTGCCTATGTCGGGCTGTCTGAAATTCATCCCATTGCCAACATAGGTAACGACGGATGCTCAGGGCCATATGAAGGTTTTGCAGGTCTTCTCGATGAGGTCCGGCTCTACGACCATGCCCTGAACGCCGATGAAATCCTCTACCTATTGTACCCTGAGCCAATCGAATGTCTCATTGCGCACTGGAAGCTGGACGAGATAGAAGGTGCGATTGCTTATGACAGCGTCGGTGATAACGATGGTATACTGTACGGAAATCCCATCTGGCAACCGATGGGTGGTATGTTAGGTGGCGCGCTTGAGTTCGATGGTGACGACGACTATGTGGACTGCGGAACTTTCAACCCATCTGAAGCAACGGGCCAACTTAGCATCTGCCTGTGGGCCAAATGGAACGGACTCAATGGTCGATACCAGGGCTTAATCGGCAAGAGAAACAGTTGGAACGTTAATAATATGATGTGGCAGTTGGAGACCAGTCATATTAGTGGACATGTGATGTTTGAGCGGGAAGGCTATGCGGGAGTTTCTGTCGGGATTCTGACTGAAGGAGATTGGGAGCATTGGTGCGTCACGTTTGATGGAGCTACTGCCATAATCTATCGCATGGGGGAAGAGGTAAACAGGGGCGCCTTTTCATTCGGATCCAAAACCGATGCACAGGTGGTGTTGGGCGGAAGCAACGCTGCCAATCCGTTCAACGGTGCCCTTGACGACGTCCGCATCTATGACTGCGCCCTGAACGCCGCTGAAATTCTGGCTGCCATGGAAGGTGTCGAAAAGGTTGATGTCACTGCTCCAGGGGATGCAATCCAGGGTGTTCCAAACGATGGATTACACGATGGCAGTAGAAACTTCGGCTGGTGGAGGTGGGAATCGCCCGATTTGGTAATCGATGATGATGTCACTACGAAGTATCTGCACTTCAAAGGAGAAACTGAAACTACCGGTTTCCAGGTTACACCAACATCGGGCGCGACTATTGTTACGGGATTGACTTTAACCACAGCGAATGACTTCCCGGCGCGTGACCCGATTGCATTTGAACTCTCTGGTTCTAATGAGAGCATCGATGGGCCGTACGAGCTGATTGCCAGTGACTATATCGTCGATTTCGCCCAGGCGGAAGCGTGGCCTCGCTTGACAATGAACGCAACGCCGATTTCGTTTGATAATTACACAGCATACGCTCACTATCAGGTTCTATTCCCGGCCGTTCGAGACGCTGGAAATGCGAATAGTATGCAGATCGCCGAAGTGGAGCTATTAGGGATCTCCTCGCTCTCGGCGCCCGCTGGTGCGGACATTATCCTGGTCACCGAAGCGATAGACTGGGATATGGACGGCCTTCGAGACGACCACAGCCTGGAGAGCTTCCTTGTTTCCGAGGGCCATCACGTGGACGTTCGGCCGGACTATTGGAAAACGCTCGATCCGGACAAGATCGACGAGTTGAATGCAGCCGACCTGATTATCTTCAGCCGGTTAGCCTGGAGCAGCCGCTACGATGAAGGCGACGAGACAACCCAGTGGAATTTGCTCACAACTCCGCTGCTGCAAATGAACTCTCACTTTGCCCGCAACCACGAGCTCGAGTCCCGGTGGAAATGGGTCAACTCCGGTGTTAAAGCTCGCACTCCGCTTATTTATGCGCATGCAGTGAATCCACATCATCCTATCTTTCGGGGTGTGCCGCTGACGGTGTTCGATCCGAGTAATCCAGACAGTCCCGCGAACGTTGTTCAGATGATAGATCCGCTTGTCGGCACAGGACACACCTCGTTCATCGGTGGAACTGACATGGGCAACGGCCATCTAATCGCTAAGCCCGTACAAATGGATATGGGTTGGATAGCTGAGTGGGACGCCGGCGTGGAATTCTATGAAGGCGCGGGCCAGTACGCCGGCGGCAGACGCATGTTGTTCTGTGCCGGCACGCAGGAGATTCAGTTCGTAGATCCCGACACTCAAGAGGTAATGACCACCGCCCAGGGCGAGCTGAACCTCACGGCCGAGGGCCTGCAGATGTTCCGTAACGCCATTGCCTATTTGCTGTCGCCTGAATCCACAAGAGCTGGAACCGGAGCCATAGGCGGGTGGAACTAAAAGGTGAAAAAAAGCCCCCGGGTGTAATTCAATGTCACCCCGGGGGCTGATTGTTTTTGTTTAATCAGATTTCTTCGTCGATCCAGGCGAGCAGCTCTTTCAGGTCGTCGAGAGTGATGTCACCCATGTGGGCGATTCGGAAAGTTTCTTCCTTGAGCTTGCCGTAGCCGTTACCGAAAATGGTATTGTGCTTGTCCTGAATCGCTTTGATAGTCTCGGCGACATTTATGCCGCGTGTGTTCTTGACCGTCGTTAGCGTGTTCGAGGCGTATTTTTCCTCGCAGAAGAGGGCGAATTTTTCCTTCGCCCAGGCCCTTACTAATTCGCCCATTTCCTTGTGGCGCTTCCAGACGTTCTCCATGCCCTCTGCGATGAGCTTTTCGCATTGATAATTCAGGGCCATAATATGCGGGACAGCCGGAGTGGTCGGCGTCTGGCTCTTTTCAGCCTGCTTTGCAAACTGCTGGAAGTCGAAATAATAGCCCCGGCCGGGAACGTTCTTGCTCTTTTCCAGCGCCCTGTTGCTGACGACAGCCACGGCCAGTCCCGGCGGAATCGCAAAGGCCTTCTGGACCGAGGCGAATGTCACATCCCAGCCGAGATCGTCAAAGTGCATCGGCAGACCCACCAGTCCGCTGACCGAATCCACAAAGACGAGCACATCGGGATATTTGTCCTTCATCATCTCGCTTATCTGGTAAACCGGATTCGTCAGGCCGGTGCTCGTCTCATTATACACGAGCGTCACGGCTGCATATTTTCCGGTAGCGAGTTTCTCATCAATCATATCAGCAGCGGTCGCCTTGCCCCAGTCGACTTACAGCTCTTCGACGTTTCTGCCGCAGCTCTTGGCGACGCCGGCCCATTTGTCGCTGAAAGCGCCGCAGCAGGTGCACAGCACAACTTCGTCGAAACCGACACAATTGCGAATCGCAGCTTCCCAGATTCCCGAAGCCGAAGACGTCGAGAGAAAAATGTTCTGGTCGGTGAAAAGGATTTTTTTGAGCATGCTGATTGTATCGCCGTGCAGTTGGGCGTATTCCTTGCCGCGATGTCCCAACGTCGGGCGTGCAAGCTGCTGCAAGACGTCTTCATTAACTTTGACCGGACCCGGAATAAATAATCTGGGGGGATTTTTCCAATCTACCATGTATTGTCTCCAACAATTTTCTTGTTCTGTGTTCTCCGTTCTGCGTTCAGCGAACCACACGGCACGCAACACTCAACACGCGGAACGAGCTATAATTTGTTAATCGTCAAACCCGTATAGACCTTGGGATAAAAGTAGGTCGATTTTTGCGGCATTCTTTCGCCGGCCTGGGTTACCATTTTCAACTGCTGCATTTTAACCGGATTCATGAAGAACGCGGCTTGCTTTTGACTTGCATCAATCTGAGCGATTGAATCGGCGATCGCATTGGGAGTGTCTTTCACATACTGCAGATTTTCGCCCTCAGCCAGTTTTTCCTGATCGATGCCCAATAATTCTTCCAGAATCAGTTTGTGCAGGATGGAAACGTCCAGCGTTTTCCATTCCGGGCTCATATCCGGTACAATCGAATCCATCGTGCGTTTGTCTTTCAGGACCACCACGTAAAAAGTATTGTCGGCGCCGTAAATCCCGAATGCACATTCATCCCCGTCGTGCTCGGTATGCATCAACTCAAGCATTTTTTGCTCCGCACGATCTTTGGTCTGCGCCGAACTGAATTCGAACTTAGTGACCCGGAATCTTTCGCCGAGCTGCTCAATCAATTTGTTCACGCTGAAGTTTTCGAGATTGCCCACGAGCCGATGAGTCGCCAGGACAATCAGGCCATCCTGATGCACATTCGCGAAGGCAAGCATTTGGTACTTCGCGGCGGGATTGCCGTTCTCTTTGGAGTAGGTCAGGCCCGTCGTATAGCGATGATGGCCGTCGGCGATGATGCAGCTTTTATCGCTCATCACTTCTGCAATTGTCTCGATGTCTTTTTGGGCGGTTATCGCAAAGAGACGATGTCTTACGCCCTGCTCATCCACAAAGTCGATAAGCGGCTGCCGCCCGGCGGCTTGTTCTATGATTCCATCCGCGAGCTTTTTCTCATCGTCATAGAGCATGAAAACCAGGCCGAAATCGGCGGCCGTCGCCCGCTTTAGATTAAGCCTGTCAACCATCGGCTTGTGGAGAACCTGCTCGTGAGGTTTGACGATATCTCCGAAATCTTCCAGTTTGGCCAAAGCAATAAAGCTGCCACGCTGGTATGCCGTGCCGGCCAGTTCAAAATCCTGCACGTAAGCGTAGATAGCCTCGTCGGAGTCCTGCTTCAGGGCGCCTTCTTCTATCCAGCTTGCCAAATAGCCGGCGGCTCTCGTATACTGGTTATTCTCGCCGTTATCAGAGGCCATCGTCTTGCCTTTAATGATGCGAACGAGATTATGCCTGCTCTTTTTATAAAGCTGCTCCCGCTGGGCGTCGCTGATAACATCATACGGCGGTGCAATACAATCACCCACGTCACCAACTACGTCGGCATCGAACCTAAATGCTTTGAAAGGCCCAACTTGCATGACTTTGTCTCGAATCTCGTATATCGTGTTTTGCATTTTTCACCATGATCCCGCACAAGCATCGATCATAAATATTAAACCAATATCACCTACAATGGCCCGGATAATACTAAACAAAGACATGATTGTCAAACGTGAATAAGACATATTAAAAGGTGGAAGCATTGGATTTAATTAAGAAGCAAGTATATCAGTAGCTCTAAAAAATTGGATGAATTCTGCCAGGTTTTTCTCTACCATTACCACGAGCACTCCATACGAAGGGTGTTCGATAAAGAATCTTGAGATTGTGGGACTTGATATTTCGAAGGATTCGAATATATTTGTACAAACTTGCAATGGAAACTGGCCTTGGAAAATCTGGTTATTTAGTTAAGGAAAACAAGATGAATTTGCTGAATGTTCGCTGGATTCGCACTTTGCTTAGCTCACGGTGGTTCCCAATTGTGCCGCAGTTGATTATGTTAGCAGTATTTGGGCTGCTCATCGCGGGTGGTCTTGGGGTGAAGACTCCCGACCCAAGCTTTGCCAAAGTCCTGCGGAACACGAACCTGGCGAACCTGCTGGTCTGGTCGTACTGGTGGCCGCTCGTCATCGTGGCTGCAATTCTATTGGGGCGTGCGTGGTGCATGGTGTGCCCGATGGAGTTGGTAACCTCTTTGGCAGGACGGATCGGGCTACGGCGAAAAGTGCTGCATCTATTCAAAAGCGGATGGGTAATTACCATCTTTTACACGCTCATCGTGATTGTGGGGATACATGGCCTGTCACTGCATCGGATACCTCACCGAATGGCACTGTATCTACTCATGCTGCTGAGTGTCGCAGTGGTGGTCGGTCTGATATATGAGAAGCGGGCCTTCTGCAGTTATGTCTGCCCGGTGGGTCACTTACTCGGTTTATATGCCCTTGTTTCACCATTGGAGTGGCGTGCAGATAACCTTTCACTATGCAAGTCATGTAAAACTAAAGATTGCGTGGTAAAGAAGAATCACTATCGAATAGTGGGGCGTTCGTGTACGAGCAACCTCTATCCGGCAACGATCAAGGACAATCAGGACTGCCTGCTGTGCACACAATGTCTCAAGGCGTGCCCAAACAACAACCTACGATGGTCAACCAGGTGGCCGTTCGCCGATTTCTTCCATGCTATCGAGCTGCGAGCAGCACAGGTGGGATTCGTTCTATTGGTAAGCGGATTTATAGTCTATGAAATCCTGTCGGAATGGCCGGTTTCCAAAGCAATCCTGACGTGGGTTCCCAGGCATTTTGTCGGCTCTCTGGGGATAACAGGACCGATAGCAGACTCGCTTTCTGCGGTCATTATGTTCATAGTATTTCCTTGCGTCTTATTGCTCGCTGTTCTGGCCTTGGCAAAACTAAGGTCTGCAGTACCGTACGGAGCTATCGCAAAGACACTTGCCTTACTTTTGCTTCCTACAATGGCATCCGCCCACCTACTCAAAGCAATACTCAAGATGACCTCCCGTATCCCCTACTGGCCACACATATTCTCAGACCCAACAGGTATCGTGACGGCCCACAAGATTTTGGATGGCAGGCTGGCGCTGGATAAATCCGTGCTGAACGCGCTTTATCCGATAATCAGTTTCGTGGCAGCAGCGTTGTTTCTAACTGCCTTGCTGTCCACGCTGTTTATTTTCCGTAAAGCAACGGCCATAAGAAATCTTGACTCAGGCGCTAAAGTCCCTTTGCTTTTGGGAGTGCTCGTTTATTGGAGTATCTTCGGGTTTATGATATTTATGTGGAGATTCTATTTTTAGCAATTTTCTACTTGCTTGCAGCAAGGGGAACACAATTAGTCCGAATCAAAAAATGCGGTTACCTGTATTAATTCTTGTATTTTTTCTTTTTTGCGAGGTATTTGTTCATAGCAGCAGCAGCGATTCGGCCCTGGCCCATTGCCAGGATGACCGTTGCAGCGCCTGAAACAATGTCGCCGCCTGCAAAAACACCCGGGACCGAAGTCTGCATAGTATTATCATCGACAACGATGGTGCCCCACTTTGTCATTTCGAGTTCCGGCATCGTTTGCGGGATAAGAGGATTGGGCTTGTTGCCGATAGCCACAATTACCATGTCGAGCTCCATCGTAAATTCGGAGCCTTCTATAGGAACCGGTCTACGCCGGCCGGAATCATCCAGCTCCCCGAGTTCCATCTTGATACATTCCATGGCCACTACCCGGTGACGGTCGTCACCGATAATCCGAATTGGATTGTTAAGCAGCTTGAGCTTGACGCCCTCTTCTTCGGCGTGGTGAATTTCCTCGGCGCGTGCCGGCATCTGCTCTCTCGCACGGCGATAAACGATAGTGACATCGCCGCCCAGCCGCAGCGCCGTTCTTGCCGAGTCCATCGCAACGTTGCCGCCCCCGATTACGGCGACGCGCTGCCGCTTTATCGGCGGTGTATCGTATTTCGGGAAAAGGTAGGCCTTCATAAGGTTAGAACGGGTCAGATATTCGTTGGCCGAGTAAACTCCGACCAGGTTCTCGCCGGGAATTCTCATAAACGACGGCAGGCCGGCCCCGCTGCCGATGAAAACGGCATCGTAACCTTCATCCTCCATCAGCTCGCGGATGGTGCTGTTCCGGCCGACCACAAAGTCCATCACAAACTTGACCCCGAGCTTCTTGAGGTAACCCACTTCCGCCTGGACGATCGCTTTCGGCAGGCGAAATTCGGGAATCCCGTAGGTAAGCACGCCCCCCGATTGTTGCAGGGCTTCAAAGACAGTCACATCGTGCCCGAGCTTAATCAGATCACCGGCAACCGTAAGTCCCGCCGGCCCGGCACCAACCACCGCCACCCGTTTGCCCGTTTTGGCGGCAATCTTAGGCACCTTGATATTGCCGCTGTTGCGCTCGTAGTCGGCCACGAACCGCTCCAGCCTTCCGATGGCCACCGGCTCGCCCTTGACTCCCAGCACGCACAGCTTCTCGCACTGCTCTTCCTGCGGACAGACCCGGCCGCAGACCGCGGGCAGCGCATTTTGTTCCTTGAGCTTCCATGCCGCCTCGATGAACTTGCCCTCCTGCACGAGAGCAATAAAGCCGGGAATATCGACGCTGACCGGGCATCCGGCAACGCACCGCGGCTTTTTGCACTTCAGGCAGCGGCTCGCTTCCAGGATTGCGGTCTCTTCGGAATAACCGTACGGGACCTCCTCGAAGTTCCTGGCGCGGTCTTCGGGAGCCTGCTCCGGCATTGGTTGTCGGGGAATCTTTTCCTTAGCCATTTACTACTCTATCATCTTAAAACAATTGCATTTTTCAGTTCTATACTTGCATCTGGGTGGCAGCCTCAAAGCCGAAGGCTTTGGGGATGGTGTGGTACAGCCATCCCCAAGCTTCGCTTGAGGCTGCCACCCTTTTCGGATGACCTACAATCTTGTCTATTATTATGTACTGTTCTGTCGATCAATGCGGACAACTGCACTTATGCTGCCCGCTATGGCCGGAAGCTACCGATTCTGTCCGGCCAAGTGAATGTATCTCCTCGGCGCTATATGCCGCCCGCCGGTCTCTAAGCTCATCCCAGTCGATCAGATGCGCATCGAAGAACGGGCCGTCCACGCAGGCAAATTTCATCTCGTCGCCGACGGTGACACGGCAGGCACCGCACATGCCGGTCCCATCCAGCATAATCGGGTTCAGCGCCGCCAGGGTTTTTACTCCGAACGGTCTGGTTTCCCCGGCCGTCACCATCATCATAAAGGGACATCCGACCGCGATAACGCGATCGATTTTCTCGCCGTCTTTGAGTTTTTGCGTCAGGGCGTCGATTGCATGTCCCCTTGTCCCCACCGAGCCGTCAATCGTCGTCTGGATAAACTCGTCGCAAAGGCTTTGAAGCTTGTCCTGGTAGTAATGCAGGTAATGGCTGCGAGCTTCGCTGATCGCGATTACGCGGTTACCGGCGTTCTTCATGGCCTCGGCTATAGGAGCAATCGCTGCGATTCCGTAGCATCCGCCCGTCAGCACGACCGTCCCGTAGTTCTCTATCTCCAGCGGTATGCCGAGCGGCCCCACGACGTGCGCGAGCTTATCGTCTGCTTTCGACAATATAAGCTTTCGGCTCGATTGGCCCTGCTCCAGCACTACAAGGGTAATCGTCCCCTTTTGGGTGTCCCAGCCACACAGGGTATAGGGCACTCGCTCGGATTGCTCGTCGACCATCACGATAGCGAACTGGCCGGGCAGGGCTTTTTTCGCAACCTCCGGCGCGGCGATGACAATTTCATGAACGTTAGGAGCAATCTCGCGTTTTTCCAGGATTTGAAACGCCCCTTCGCTTCTATCGGCACCCACGTCAAGGGCACAAGGCTCATCCACGGACAGCTCCCGCAATCCACGCACCTTCTCGTCGATCCGGTGTCCCCGGAAGAAGGTTCGCCGGAGCTTCAGATTCGTCGCGGCGGCAGGTGCTTCCTGACGCTCCTTCTTCAACGTCGCCTGCGAGATTCCCGCCTGCCGCGATATCTCACCGGCGGACTCATATTCAAAACCTTTGGCCCTCATGGCCTGAGCGAGCCGGCAGATAATCCACCACTCGGGCATCGCCCGGCCCGGCGGCTCGCACGCTTTGTACAAAGGCCGCTTCTGTCCGGAGCCATCGAGAATCGTGCCGTCAACCTCGGCGAAAATCGCCGCCGGCAGGACTATATCGGCCCGTCCGCTCGCAGGCGTCGGGTAGCAATCCTGCACGATCAGAAGCTCAAGCCGCTCCAGGTCCGCCGAATCGACAAAGTCACCCGTCAGCAGCGCCGCTTTGGTATCTTTCGGCAATGAACCGCGGGAAACGCCCCGTTCATCAGGCTCGATTTCGATATAGTTCTTCGATTTCATCACCTCGGTCGTGAACTTCTTAAAGACGTAACGGTCCTCGAGGCTGCTGGTCGTATCGCAAACCAGCGCGAAACTGTCACCAAGAAATTCGCTTAGTTTCGGGACTGTTGTTTCGAGGGCCTGGTCCCATTCGACCTGCCGTAAAACCTCGCCCACGCGCACCAAAGGCACAGCTAATCGGTCATTGCCATTCAGAAATTCTGGAGCTGCAAACCGGCCCAGCACGCAGGCGGGGACATTTTCAATCGCCGCCTGAGCGGCAACAAGTTTGTTATTCGCCGTTGCGAGCGCCAAAGCGCACGCCTCGTCGCAGAAGATGCAGGTTGATTCGGTGACACCTTCCGGCCTGCCGTGCCATTTGGCGTAGCGGTCGGCAAGGCTTCCGGTCGGACACACGTCAACACAGGAACCGCAGAACTGGCAGCCCGCTTCGAGCAGCGAGTACCCGAAGGCCTGGCCGATACGCGTCTGGCTGCCGCGACCGACAAAATCGATAACCGCCCTGCCCTGATGTTCTTTGCAGATTCGAACGCAGCGCCCGCAGAGAATGCAGAGATTGAGGTCGCGGTCCATGAAGGGCTCGGAACGTTCGAGCGGCCGCTCGTGATATATGGGCGGCACCGGCAGCTCCGCAAAACCCAAATCTTCGGCCAAAGCACGCACCTCACAGACTTCCTTGTTGTTACAGGTATGACATCCGGTCGTGCTGCCCGCCTTTTCCGCTTCGGGCCGGTATTGCTCACAAAGATCGCGCCGGCCGCACACAAGGCACGCGCTCGGATGTTCGAGCATCATCAGCGCCAGAATATTTCGACGCAAATCTCGCAGTGCTTCGGTATCGGTCCGAACCACCATCGCCTCGGCCGCGGGAGTCGTACACGAGGTCGGGTATCCGCGCATTCCTTCTATCTCGACCACACACAGCCGGCATGCGCCGAACGGCGACAAACTCGGGTGCGCACAAAGATGGGGGATCGAAATATCGTTCTCCAACGCGCATTCGAGAACAGTCTGACCTTCTTCGGCGGTAACTGATTTTCCATCAATTGTCAGTTTCACTTCAACTGATCCTTTTTTTTAGTTAGCTTTTTCTATTTCTTTACGCCTCTCGTATCCGGGCAGTTCGCCGCCTTTCTATCAGAGGTCACTGCTGCTCGCGATAATCGCATCGCAAACATCTCAGGCATTCCTGGTGGGCCTTATTTTTTGAAATTGCCAATTCAACCTCTTCGAAACTGCGCCGCGCATCGAGCGGCAGAGTTTCCTGCTTCATGGCAGGTGTCTCAATCGGCTCGGCCTCAGGGTCGAATTCCGTATCGTTCACAAGCGTACGCCGCCAGAACGGTTCGGGGCGATCCTGCGGCGCGAGATTCCGCGAGAGTTTTTCGTTTATTTTCACCGCCGCCCTTTCACCGGCTCCGACGGCTTCAAGGACGATACTCGGCCCGGTGACTGCATCGCCGCCCGAGAAAAACATTTCCGCTTCGGTCTCGTGCGTGAACGAATCGATACCAATACGTCCCGACCTGCCCAATTTCAGGCCGGCCTGATCGGCGACGGTCTCGGCGACGACCTGCTGACCGATGGCGGCAATGACGGTATCGACTTCGAGATTGAAAATCTCTTCGGTCGGTTCCGGTCGCCGCCGTCCATCGAGAGAGAATTCGCCCAAGCTCATCCGACGACAGACAAGTTTTTCGGCGCCTTTGCCGTTTCCTTCGATACGTTCCGGCAACGCCAGGAACTCGAAGCGGATGCCTTCGGCCTGTGCCTCTTCGATTTCGGATTCGATTCCGGGCATTTCCTCGCGGGTCCGGCGATAAACGATTGTCACGTCGGCCCCCATGCGGAAGGCGGTACGAGCCGAGTCTATCGCCACGTCACCACCGCCTATCACGGCGACTTTCTTGCCGACGGGGACATCCAGGCCCTTATTGCGCCCCACGAGGAAATCCAATCCCTGCATGACACCACGCAGCTCTTCTCCGGGTATGCCCATGCTCATGCCCTTCCAGGCGCCCAGGCCCAGGAAGAAGGCCTTGTATCCCTGCTGTTTAAGTTGGTCAATCGTGACGTCTTTGCCGACCTCGGTACCGGTTTTCAACTCGATTCCCGTCCCCAGAAGCCAGTCAATTTCTTCCTGCAGGATTTTGCGCGGCAGGCGGTACTCGGGGATGGCAAAGGCCATCATACCGCCCGGGCGCTGCTGCTTCTCGAAAACCGTAACCGGATAGCCCATGCGCCGGAGGAAATAAGCACAGCTTAATCCAGCCGGGCCGGCCCCGATAACGGCTATCTTCATATCGTGACAATGCGGATTCTCTCGCACCATTTTCTGCGGCTCGATCCGCTCGGCCGTATCCACCATATAGCGCTTCAAAGCGCGAATGGCGACCGGTGCATCCAACTCGGTGCGGCGGCATTTTGCTTCGCACGGATGCGGGCAGACTCTCGCACATATAGAGGCAAAAGGATTCCGCTCCAGGTGCGAGGTAAGGGCTTCTTCGAGCCGGTTGTCCCGAATCAGCGAGATATATAGCGGGACATCAACGCCGGCGGGACATTCGTTGGTACAAGGTGCATGCAGCAGCTCGGGACAAACGCCCGCCGGACATTTGTGCTCGCGTATGTGCGCTTCGTACTCCGCCCTGAAATATCGCAACGTGCTCAATACAGGATTGGGTGCAGTCTGGCCGAGTCCGCACAGCGAGCCGTCTTTGACTGTCTTGGCGATTTGTTCGAGCTTATCGAGGTCGGCCATTTCGCCTTTTCCGGCCGAGATTCGTTCCAGAATACTCAGCATCGCCCGCGTCCCGACCCGGCACGGCGCGCACTTGCCGCAGGATTCGGACTGCGTAAACGACAGAAAATACTTCGCCATATCGACCATGCAAGTATCTTCGTCGAGCACGATCATGCCGCCGGAACCCATAATGCTGCCGGCCTGATTCAGCGCCTCGTAATCGACCGGCAGATCCATTTTTTCGGCCGGTATGCAGCCGCCCGAAGGCCCGCCCGTCTGGACGGCCTTGAGCTTTTTTCCCGCCGGGACGCCACCGCCGATTTCATAGATTATATCCTTGAGTTTGATGCCCAGCGGCACCTCGACCAGGCCCGTGCGATTGATTTTTCCCGCCAGCGCGAAAGTTTTCGTTCCCTTACTGGACTCGCTGCCGTATTGAGTGTACCACTCGGCCCCGTTGCGGAGAATCAGCGGCAAGTTGCCAAGCGTCTCGACATTTTGAATAACCGTGGGCTTTCCGAACAAGCCGCTTACGGCGGGAAACGGCGGCCGAGGCTGGGGCATTCCGCGCCGGCCTTCGATGGAAGCAATCAGCGCCGTCTCTTCGCCGCACACAAATGCGCCGGCACCTTTCTTGATGGTCAGATCGAAAGAGAAATCCGAGCCCTGGATGTTCTCGCCCAGCAGTCCCAGCTCTCGCATCTGAGAGATAGCAACCTGCAGCCGGTGTATCGCCAGCGGGTACTCGGCCCGGCAATAAATGTAGCCCTGCGAGGCTCCCAATGTATAGGCCGCTATCAACATCCCTTCCAAAAGTGCGTGCGGATCCCCTTCTATGAGCGAGCGGTTCATAAACGCGCCGGGGTCACCCTCATCGGCGTTGCATATCAGATATTTCGTCTGCCCGGGCGCATCCCGACAGAATTGCCACTTGCGCCAGGTCGGGAATCCGGCGCCGCCACGCCCGCGGAGTCCCGCCGTTTTGACCTGTTCGAGTGTCTTGTCAGACCCGATTTGAAGCGCCTGCAGAAATCCGCGATAGCCGTCCTGCGCCAGGTAGTGATGCACGTTTTCGGGATCTATGAGGCCGCAGTTGCGCAGGATGTTACGGACCTGCCGGCGCATCATCGGATGCTCGCTAAAATCACCGATGCCGTCCAATTGTCCCGGCGACATTTTCCCCAGGGCTAATTCGCTGCACGGATCATCGCCGAGAACGTAATTTTCGAGGATATGAATAATCTCGTCAGGCCCGACGTTTCCAAAGCAGACGCGGGGTGAATTCTTTTTCTGTACAATCACCAGAGGCTCGAAAGAGCATGGCCCGAGGCAGCCTACCTCGACGACCGAAGCGTTTATATTCTTCGCCTTGATATGGTCTCGCAGCCGCTGCAAAACTTCCGTTGCGCCGGCGGCCCGGCCGCACGTTGCGGCGCCTACAAAAAAAACAGGAACTTCACTGTCCTGAAGCTCCCGCCAGCGAGTACGAGCTTCATTATAAGTCTGTTGCAATAAGGTCATGTATCTTTTCTGCCCTTCTTGTCCGGGTATTGAGAGAGTAATGATGGAATTTTCTTCGCGGTCATTCGGGCATGCACTTTGCCGTCCACGGCGACAACCGGCGCCAGAGCGCAGCAGCCCAGACAGGCCAGCCGTTCAAGATCGAACTTGCCGTCAGCGGTAGTCTGGCCGGCGGTAATTCCCAGGCGATGCTCCAATTCATCGAGTATCTTCCGGCCCCCGCGGACGTGGCAGGCCGTGCCCTGACAGCTCTGGATTCTGTGCCGGCCGGGAGGAGTGAAACGAAACTGCGTATAAAACGTCGCCACGCCATATATTTCGTTGGCCGATATCTCCATCAGCCCTGCCAGCCGCTCTATCGCTTCCTCGGAAAGATAGCCGAAATCCTCCTGTATATCCTGCAGGACTGGTATCAGGCTCCCGCGATTCGCAGGGTACCTCGCCAGGATATCCGCAATTTTGGATAAACTGTCTTCTGTCGGTCGATTCATTTTATCTATAAACCCAAAAAACCGTCACCGGAAACTGCCATCCCCCCTTTTTGCGGGCAATGACAAGCATTAATTATACTTTAACAAGGAGACCAAACTCTTCTAAAGCTAAGGATTATCGCATAATGCGGCATTCATGTCAAGAGCAGTTGTCAACTACAATACTGCAAAAATGGGGGTTGGGTTCGCAGGTTATGAGAAGTGATATCTTAAGTGTCTGATATTATCTAAGGCTTGATTTCTGGGGGAGGCATCATATAGAAAAATACCGAAGTTTTGCATATCGCAGCTCCCGGATAGAGCCGCTCCATACTCAAGGTCCGTCGAACCGGAGCAAGGACCTGATTCCGAGCCAACGACTTGTGCATAATTTTTCTACTTCACAGGATCCGCTTCAAGTATAGACATGACGTCAGCAAGCTTTATATCGGAAGCCAACATGGGAGGGCTCTCATCCCAGCTCGTGACAGCAAACTGGACAACATCTTTGTCGGGGTCATTCTTCTTTTTAAGTGCCTCATCATAGAAAAAATTGCCGCCGTTCTTAAAGTCAAAGGATCCGGCAACGATTGCCCCATACGCATTTCCATTGGCATAAAGATCGACGTTCGCATTCGGGGCGTAGATAACTCCTGTAAAGGTACTCTTGGCTTTGATGTCGAAGTCCTGAGTCCCTTCACCGGTTGCGTATAATTGGAATGCCGTGGACTTTTCAGGAGGAGCTTCCGAATTGATTCCGCTGCCCAGGGCACAGGTAATATTCCCATCCGTATAAATAGTTAAAGACGAGCCATCTTTTACAACGATCTCACATGAGTTACCAAGCTGGATATCTCCGGTAACGTGCAGCACGACATCTTCGCCATCTACTTCAATTACCCCGGGTACGCCCGTCGATTCCAATTTAATCCCCGTATATGTACCATTGTCCGCCGGGCCGATTGTTACGGTCTCGCCCTTGGCACTGATGTCTGTGCCCTTATCGAACAGCGCCGGAAGGATTACCTCGGGCGTGTCTATAGGTGCCGAAATGTACTTACCCCCCGTTATCTTCGCACCCAGGTCTTTTATAACCATATCCATGTCACCACCTGCCGCTGAGACATCGCCGTTTATAACTACACCGTTATTCAGGACCACGCTGTCGTTAGCAGTGCTCATGCTGCCAATCGAGACTTCTACATCTTTGTCGCTTAAGTCATCAGAGTTGTATCCATCTACAACTGTACCGGATTTCAGCCACAGATTTCCTTTAGTCAGAATTGCATGGTCAAATACCCCCTTAAACCCTATAGTCGCGCGGACGGCTCTCTGGGCCCGGCCGGCCTGTCCGAGAGATGTGATCACATAACCGCTGAAGAGATTCCCTGTGACGTTGTAACTGCAGACTTGGTCACTATAGGGCAATTTCACGTTTATCACCTCCGGCAGCGTACCTTCGGCATAGGGTTTAACCTGCAATTTTTTGTTCATCTCAAACAGGGCAATTTCCACCCCGGAATCAGCAGCGCATCGGGCTGCAACGTCGGAGGCGGTTCGTATAGAGAAGATACGTCCGTTATAGCCAAGACTCAGCAATCCTACACCCACCGCAAGCAATATCATTACTGCAACCAGCGCCAGCGGCATTGCAGAGCCTCGCTCTTTTGAATGCAGAAAATCGTTCATATTCATTTTATCCTCATCTCAGGCAGTACAATGTTTCTATTGATTATGTGTAACTGCAGAAGACACTATAGTATTGGCCTGTGTTTTATTATCGAGTGTGAGTGTCATCTGTACGGAGCGGCCGACCTGTTTGAACGTGCAATCAGACACATTCTTACAGACGGTCTCGACATCCAATGTCGCTCTTGGGTCCAGTTGTCCATACTCGATATTTAGCGCGCCGTCAGACTCATAGAAACGGGCATAGCGGTCAACAACCGTCGAAGAATCGTCTGCGTAGTAATAAACCTCGACCCAATCACCGGCTCCATCAAGTATGTACTTCTGGCTGCTTGCATTGCGCATTACGGCGTCGAACTTTTTCCTTGCGACATAGCCGTCGGTAATCACGTCGGAGTTCATCTTATCGTACATAACGTTCCAGCCGGATTGAGCGTTCACAATTACTGCCCCTATTGCAAAGCCGACAACAACTAAAACAAGTTCGGCTATAATCAACTCTACAATTGTAAAACCGCTTGAAGCTATCTGTCTTTTTCTGTTCATTATTATCCTCGTTGTTCTTCAAAAAGCCTGGGTGTAGGCCGTTAACCTGAATGACTTATCCACATTCTCTACACCGTCTTCCCCCGCGCCCCGCTGCGCCCAGGCAACAACGACATTCAAGGCCCTCAGACCCAATTCAATATCTTCCCAGGATAAAATCGCATGGTAGTTAACTCCATGGACATCATTCAGGGTAATGATGTAACTTCCCAACAGAGTAAAATCAGAAGGCTTAGCTGAAATGGATTGAATATTCTCGTTTACTGTCAGGTCAGAAGTAGAAAGTACTGTCGGATCAAAAGCCAGGTCGCCATTGATGCCCCGCCAACTCTCAGAAAGCATTAATGCGATTCTGGCTGCTGTTGTCTGTGAATTGAATCTTCGCCCATCTAAAGCGGAATTATATCTAAAAATGGAAGTTCCGATAACGGCGATCAACAGGATCACAACCGCAACCATCGTATCCACCAGGGAAAACCCGCGGTGATATCTAACTTTGCCTGTTTGTGGAACCATTGTTATCCTCACTTATTGCAAATTTCGTCCTCCTTGATGCTGAAAAAAGTCTGGGCTGAAACGAACTTAATCCCTTTTTACCGCCTCAGTCTATATTTCAAATATCATTTTGCTTTATTGTTATAAGACGGTGCATTTACACGCTCCATCAAAGTCGGCTGTTTAAGTTCTGAAATCAGCAAAACTTTGTTTTGAGCATTATATGCAGCCGCACCAACTACCGATTTAATCGACATAAACTGCCAAGAGGTTTATTTAAAAATCGGCGCCGTCTTCGGAAGGGCTTAATTCCTGCTTTTCCTGCTCCTGGGGCAAAATCGCAGGTTCGCTTTCTGGCGGCAATTCAGTGATAGGTATGGCCGTCTGTTGTTGGGGGTGGGTTTCAAATAAAACCGGTGTTTTACTTTCTTGAGGTATTTCGGCGATTGGAATGGGTGGGCTTTCCTGCTGTTCGGCTTGTGCAGAGGTGTCGCCGCCGGCCTCGGCGCTAAGAATCGCCTTTTGCACAGCCTGCTCGGCGGGCTCATCCGTTAAAGGACGTAAATATATAGAAGAACCTGTCGACTGCTCGGCCCAAATCAATTTCTCCCGAATCAATTCCAAAAGGGCCAGGAACAATCCAACCATCACGATACGATTGGTGCCGGACTCGAAGATACGCTCGAAAACCATCGGGCCTTCAGCCTGCAAACGATGCAAAATCTCTATCTGATATAAATCAATGGGCGTATCATCCGTAATACTGCTGATATCAGCAACGTTACCGGTAGCCCTGCATATCGAATCGAAGGCTTCAAGCAGGTCCCAGATGCTCACCTGCTCAATGTCAATCTCGGGCTCGGCGTCCGGCTTGAGCTGTTCGACAATAGTACCGGGCCGCGGATAACGCTCTTTCTGCTCATCAGCGGCGGCGTTCAGCAGATTGGCGGCATCTTTGAATTTCTTGTATTCGAGGAGCTGGCGGATAAGCTCTCTGCGGGGGTCCGATAAATCGTCGCCTTGAAGTTGATCGGGCTCAGCTTTTGGCAGGAGCATTGCCGATTTTATCTGCATCAACGTCGCGGCCATTACTAAAAAGTCGCCCGCCAGGTCAATGTCAAGGCTTTTGAGCAATTCGATATAGCGGATGTACTGGTCGGTTATCCTGGCGATGTGAATATCGTAAATATCCACCTCTTCCTTGCGGACAAGATACAAAAGTAAGTCCAGAGGTCCTGCAAATATGTCAAGATTGACGCGATAATCAGCCAATTTATACCCTCGTTATCATCACCTTCTCAATCCAACAGCCTTTCGGGCTTTTTCGAGCGTTTCGGCCGCCACGGCTTTTGCCCGTCCGGCACCGTTGGCAAGAACTTCTCTGACATAGTCGATATTATTTTCAAGCTCGGCCCTTTTCTGCCGGTACGGCTTGAAATAGTCTATCATCAGCTCGGCAAGGCGTTTTTTGACCTGGCCGTAGCCAAGGCCGCCGACGCGGTATTTATTTTCCCATTCGCTTAGCTCATCGGAAGAGGCAACCAGCTTCAAAAGGGCGAAAACGTTGCATTTGTCGGGATTCTTGGGCTCCTCGACCGGCAACGAATCGGTAACGATTTTCATAATCTTTTTTCTGACGCTGGCTTCCGGCTCGAATATCTCGATGGTATTTCCGTAGCTCTTGCTCATTTTTCTCCCGTCAATACCGGGAACGACGGCGACAGATTCGATAATGTGCTCGTTCGGTACCGTGAAAATTTCGCCGTAAGCGTTATTGAACCGGAGGGCAATATCTCGGGTAACCTCGATATGCTGTTTCTGGTCGGCACCGACGGGGACAATGTCGCTATGATAAATCAGGATATCCGCCGCCTGCAAGACCGGGTAGGCGAACAGGCCGTGATTAGGGCTCAGGCCCTGAGCGACTTTGTCCTTGTAGCTCGTGCATCGCTGTAACAGACCCATTGGGGTCACACATGACAGCAGCCAGGTAAGCTCTGTAACCTCCGGCACATCCGATTGGCGCCAGAAAATGGTTTTTTCAGTATCGAGACCCAAAGCGACATAATCCATTGCGACCCCAAGACTATGGCCGGCGATGTCATCAGGCGCCGGATTGCTGGTAAGAGCATGGTAGTCGGCGATAAAATAAAAACAATTGTGCTCGGCCTGGAGCTGAAGGTGCTGACGCATGGCGCCGAAAAAGTTGCCTATATGAAGCCTGCCGGATGGCTGTATGCCAGATAATGCCCTCAAACGAACCTCCCGATATTAAAAGCTGAAAAACTTAAATTAAAAACATAAACGAACATTGCCAAAATAACGCCGTCAGACGCGATTGTCAAGTATTAACAACCAAGAATATGACGTGCAGAATCGACAATCACGAAGGAAAAGCCATACAAGCGCACAACGTTTTATGTAGTCATGCACTTTGAACACCAAGACCCCAAGCCGGGCCCGGAATTAAGTGTACATACCCCCCGCAAAGATAAGGCACTACATCAACGTCACTTTTGTAGAACCGGCCTTACAGCTTACCCTCGGCCGAGTGACTTCATGTATTTCTTCGATTTGCGAAGTCCCATCCTGGAAGCTTTCTTTTTTACTGCGTCGGTTGGGCGCCGGAGTTTCGCAGCTATTTTAGCAGTGGGATTACTCGGAAAAAGCTTCTTCAGCAGACTCAACTCGCTCTTTGTCCACAAACCTTTAATGAGTTTCTTTTTCGCTTTCTTTTTTGCCATTGCGTACCCCTTTCATCTTAATTGGACTAATGGCTCGCTACATGTTACACATTATATTAAAGAGTGACGCGACAATCATCAAACATTTTTTTCCCCACAACAAAAAAATTTTTTTTTGCCTCCCTTTACCCTCCGCAAAAAAAGACACTGATAGAAGGTGACTTTCATCTCTAACACAAAAATCCGTCAATCAACAAGATTAAACGGTTACATGATTGACATTATTAAGACCTATTTGGGTATCCTCCACAATTAAATTTATCGCTCTCAATAAGCCATATCCCATACACGGATCGCAGATGTTTGACTAAAACCTAATCAGGCCCAAGTTTACTTTGTCCCCAAACCGCCCATAACGCCCATCTTCTCGGCCGACCTGAGATTTTGTGTATTTTCAATTGCAAAAAAAACGTCGGTCTTCCCTGAATACAGACGAACCAACACTTCCAAGACAATTTTTTAATTTAAGCTCGAATCGTCGCAAAAGCCGGGCCAAAGGGAATTCGCCGCTACAGACTCTTCCAATCAAGTCACCCCGTTCCTTTATCAACCTGTTAAAATCTTTTCTTTGCCGGATTAAATTGGCTGTCACTAAATCCTACAAGTAATGTAAAACTTTTTAGTCAAAGCATTTACGTATCGGTATGAAAAAAATCTTACAGCTTTTTCAGGAGTTTTGCCGATTGTAATTATAAGGCATCTTCGTTGATAAGCGCTGGTTTTTACAGATCCTACCGTCCAAGTAGGCCTTTTTTGTTTGATGCCCTCATTAGTCATGAATTTACAATTATTTCTGCTTGCGTAATTATGCTTGACCTTCATGGAGATACGCTTTAATATCGCCGTGATTGTAATAATCTAATCTGCGAATTGGAATACTAATCGTGTAAAACTAATAACTTAGCTTATATTAGGAGCACTGCAATGAAGTCAATAAAGATCATGCTAAATGAGAATGACATTCCTCGACAATGGTATAACCTGGCGGCAGACCTGCCTACGCCCCTGCTTCCGCCGCTCGGACCCGATGGAAATCCCATCTCGCCCGACATGCTGGCGCCGGTGTTTCCGATGAATCTGATCGAACAGGAGGTAAGCCAGGAACGTTGGATAGACATCCCGGAAGAAATCCTGGATATACTTTATCGCTGGCGTCCCTCGCCTTTGCGCAGGGCAGTATATCTTGAGAAGTATCTTCAGACACCGGCCCGCATATACTATAAAGACGAAAGTGTAAGCCCGCCCGGAAGTCACAAGCCGAATACAGCCGTCGCTCAGGCCTGGTACAATAAGCAATTCGGCATCGAGAGACTCACAACAGAAACCGGAGCCGGCCAATGGGGCAGCGCCCTGGCTTTCGCCTGCAACTTGATAGGCCTCGAATGCAAGGTCTTCATGGTCAGAATAAGCTTTGATCAAAAACCGTTCAGGAAAATGATGATGGCAACATGGGGAGCGAACTGTGTTGCAAGCCCGAGCAGCGAAACAAATGCCGGAAGAAAAGTGTTGGCAGAAATGCCCGACACGCCGGGCAGCCTGGGAATCGCCATCAGCGAAGCCATTGAGCAAGCCGTAACGGATCCGTCAGGCAAAACACGTTATTCTCTTGGCAGCGTATTGAATCATGTATTGCTGCACCAAACAATAATCGGCCTGGAAGCCAAAAAGCAGCTCGAAATCGCCGGTGAAAAATCACCCGACGTCGTGATTGGCTGCGCCGGCGGGGGCAGTAATTTTGCAGGTTTGTCGTTCCCGTTTGTCGCCGACAAGATCAACGGCGCCGAAATTGAAATCATCCCTGTTGAACCGACGGCATGTCCAACGATGACGCGAGCACCGTTTACCTATGACTTTGGAGACACGGCCTGCACGACACCACTGTTGGCAATGCATACACTCGGACACGCCTTTATCCCGCCTCCAATCCACGCCGGCGGGCTGCGGTATCACGGCATGGCGCCGCTGATTTGCCAGTCCATCGTGGAAGGCCTGATGAAGCCGAGGGCATACCACCAATTGCAATCGTACGAGGCCGCCATAACCTGGGCCAAAACGGAAGGATTTATCCCCGCTCCGGAAACCAGCCAGGCACTTGCGGCGGTTATCGAAGAAGCCAAGAACGCAAAGGAAGAGGGCAAAGAAAAAATGATACTATTCAACTATAGTGGACACGGCCTGATGGACCTTATGGGCTATGACGCATATTTATCCGGGAACCTTACTGATTATGAGCTGCCGGAAGAAGAACTGAGTAAATATCTCAAAGACCTTGAGAATCTACCAAAAGCGGAAATGAGAAAAACCGGGAAGTGGTAAAATTACCTGTTTTTGTGTTGACTCTTAACTTTATTTAAGGCAGTTTATTGAAGTTAGTGTCGTAAAAATAAAGTAATATTTTTCAAGGAGATGAGCATGAAGAAGCAAGGGGTTTTATTAGCTGCCGTAATCTTGTTCTGTGCAGTCGGTTTCGCACAGGCCCAGGACGCGGAGTTGCACGGGTCGGTCGACTTTACCTATCAGAGTAAGTACATCTGGCGCGGCTTCGATATTTATGGCGACAAGAGCGCCATGCAGCCCAGTATCGATCTGGATTTGTTCGGCACCGGCCTCGGGGTCAACATGATGGGCCACAGGGCCAATTCGAGCGGACATGAAAGCAGCGAACGCTGGGACTACACGTTGTATTATCAAAACGGTCTGTTCCAGGACGAGACTTATGCCATGATGTACAGGCTCGGTTGGGTCTATTACAACTATCCGGAGCACAACCCGAACGACGCCGATTTACAGGAAATGCATGCCGTTCTTTCCTT
>Ga0209121_10001033_pt1 | contig 29166 bp, 33 predicted proteins | sample Cruoilmetagenom3_FD_187292 | JGI IMG/M metagenome (GOLD analysis project Ga0209121, IMG submission 187292) | Oil polluted marine microbial communities from Coal Oil Point, Santa Barbara, California, USA - Sample 3 (SPAdes) (version 2) | ecosystem: Environmental > Aquatic > Marine > Oil seeps ...
CTGTCCTGCAATCTCTCCATTGTTCTGCTTAATATTCATACCATCAGGGTTTAGTTTCTCCTTAATGTGTTTCGCCATCATCTTAACCCCTTTCATCACATCACAAAGTGATTCCTCATCAATATCGTGAATGTTACTAGAGTGTTTTTTAGGTATTACCAATGTATGTCCTTTTCCTTGAGGAGATCTATCTAAAAAAACAAAAATCTTGTCATCCTCATAGATTTTATAACATGGTATCTCTCCCTTAACAATTTTACAAAAAATGCAATCATCCATAGTCTATAAATGATAAATTATTATTCTACTCCAGTATGTTAATTTCTCTTTATTAGTTTTAAGATAGTCTAAACTTACAAACCCTATATCCTCTAACCCTTCTTCTTTAACATGAACATCCATACCATCTACATCGTAAACATATATCAATCCGATATGGACATGATTAACAGGATTTTCATCTTCAATATACATCAAACCCAAATACTCAGTACTAACTACCTTACAACCCATATCTACCTCCTCAGAGAGTTCTCTTTCAAGGGCTACTTTCATAATATCTTCTCCTTCTTTTACATCAATTTCTTCAATATGACCCCCTAAGGGTAATGGACAAAGAGAGTCTAACCTTTCCTCATTCGTTTTAACCTGTCTGTGTAGAAAATACTTATCTTCGTTTCTTAATATCACCTGCGCAATTATCTGCTTATACGTTGGGTCCTTTTCTAAATCTCTCCTTACTCTAAACTCACTCTTCTCTTTGAGTAACTCAATATATTTATCCTTGTCTGAGGTCATCAGACCGTTCCACTTTCCATCTTCAAAAAGGTATTCCCCTTTTATGCACCAAATCTTTTCATTCATATTGTTTTTATTACTCAATTACAATAGCTGTTGCAGGACATGCATCATGGGCCTCTTTAACCTTATCTTCTAATTCTTTAGGCACATCCTTCCCTTTAAACTCACCCTTTACATCAACCTTCCCGTTATCCTTCATCTCAAATACCTCTGGGCATATTGCTACACATGTACCACAAGCGATACATTTTTCTTGATCTATAGATACTTTCATTTAAATGCTGATTAAATTAACTACCTTTCATTGTTTCAAAAAGAAGGAAACATTTCAACTGTTGGGATATGGAGCAGTTTGTACACACCAACTCCAAACGGTAAACATACGTCATACCGCCCAACAGCAATATCTAAAGAAGACATCTCTTCTTTAGTACTTTGTGTTAGCGATCCACTAACACAAATATCCAATTGGTCGGTGTAAAGAAAAACCGACCAAGGCTGGCCGGTTATAATTCGTTTAAAAAACGCAAGGCGTTGTAGCTACCTATAGTGTACAAAATGTTGTATTTAAAAGCAATCTCTAAGCCCTAAATCTCACAAAGTCTCCGTTTACAATATCAAACTCATACTCTTCTCCAAGATCTGAAAGAAGTACTCCATATTCCATTAGTAATTCGCTAGGTCTCATACCACCATTTAGAGCTGTTAATATGTCCTCTTTCTCAATTTGAAGTACATCACTCAACATATTAACCATTTTGGAATACCCTTCCTCTTGCGAAAAAAAGTATGCACTTTTAACATTTATCTCTTCTTTTTGAACTTGATATTTTGCAACGGGTTTATATTTTGCAATATAGTCACTCATTACAGGTTTTAGTGCTGTAACAAATGAAAATCCTAATACTGAAACGAATATCGCTAGAACAGCGAATCTCTCTTTGTTTGTCATATTATATTTACATGACAATTTAAGTATGTATATATATGCTATAACACATTTAACTTAAATGTATACTGTTTTTAGGCTATAACTGAATAATATACATATCTAAATACTAATTATATAGTTTAGATAAAGTCAAACAAAGACAGAGAGATAGAAACTATAAGGTAATTATTAATAAAAACAGTCGAAATATACCTATAATAAAGGGGAGTCGGGGTGACTCGACTTGAACGAGCGACCTCTTGCACCCCATGCAAGCGTTCTAGCCATCTGAACTACACCCCGTAATAATTATTATACTAAATTCCTAGTAAGATGTAACAACTCAGCTAATCACCGAAATCCTCGACTTTCACTTCTCCGAATATTTCACAATATGTAGTTCCGGCAGCTGCTCCTGAACATTCATATTCATTGAAAGATAACACGTACTTTTCATCAATAACATGTTCTGTATTATTTGTCTTCTCTACACCATACATAGTGCATGAAGAATCTATATCATTACAAAGAATATATCCTAAATATGTATCTGAATCAGGTTCATAAACTACAGCTCTTGTAACATAAGAATACTCAAATTCTGATTCTTCAAAATCTTCTGACTCATCATCCTTTTGATTACCCGTTTCATTTTCTGAATCTTCTGTCTCTTGATCTTGATCTGTTTGTTGTACTTCTACAGAGTTCTGATCATCAACCAGATCATCTTTCCCCGCCTTCTCAAAAATAAGATAGGCAAGAAAAGCTATTTCTAAAAAGACTATTAATACTAGAAATCCAACAAGTATCTTTGTTCTCTTCTTCATACACGGTAAGAGTAAATTAATATAAATTTACAACCCTATCTCATCACTAATCTCATTCATACTCTCTAAAGCAATCTCTATGAATCTCTCCAATGACATTCCTACCTTTTCAATATCATATATTAAATCCCTATCCACTCTCTTGGCAAAATCTTTCTTCTTTAATTTCTTCGTTACACTCTCTATCCTAACACTATTAATCTTTTTCTCTGGTTGTACTAATGCACAAGCAACTAAAAAACCACTAAGATTTTCACTAGCACTAAGGGCGTAATCAAGTTTGGATTCTCTCTTCTGCTTGATATCAGGGTGCTCTTCATAGTGAGCCTTAATAGCATGATACATCCCCTCTGGGATATCTTTCCCTACCTTTAATCCTTCCATTTCCAATATATTATCAAACTCTACTACATGTCTCTTAGGATCTTTATCTACATAGTCGTAATCGATATCATGCAGTAACCCAGAAAGTCCCCAAAGATCTTCATCCTCTCCTAGCTCTTTTGCAACAGCTCTCATTATTACCTCACTCTCTCGCATATGGAGCTTCAACCATTCTGTCTGTATATATTTATTTAATAGTTCAATTACTTTTTCTCTAGTTATCATATTCTTACAACTCTATTTCAACTATTACCTGATTAGGACTCTGTCTGGCACTTAGTTTGAAATCTTTCATACCACTAATACCTCCGAATTGATATGTTGAAGCATCGCCTGATCTACTAACAAAAACCGTGACACCGCCTGGAAGATCTATTGAGCTACCCCATCCAGAAACTCTGTCTGTTTCTAATGATGGGAAAACTACATTTAACATTCCTGTTGCATCATACTCGGCAGTCGCAGAGGGAATCGGATTGGATGCACCACTAGCCACGGACCATACGAATTTAACTGTATCTCCTGACATACTGTAAGAGTAAGTTAAAATCTTTGCACCATCTTCAGAATTCATTCCTTCTATCTCTTGAGCTTCATTTGAGAACTCTGTAGAACCGTAATCAACAGTAGGAGGAGAGTAGTCTGTATCATATGCCACCTTTACAGAAAAGACCCATCTACTATTCTCTTCTTCAGATAATTTTAAATCAAACGGATTGTTAGTTAAAACACCAATATCATATATCCTAGTATTTTCTAAAGAGGTAACCGTTCTGTACAACCCGGTTATTGCCCCCAAACCAACCTCTATCCCATTGTCATGTGTAATACCCGTTGAGTCGCCAACAATATTACTTAAGGTAACTCTCAATACTCCTTTCTCTAGCAGAGGTTCTACAACAAACAGAGGAACTACTAAATCATCTGTTGTATTTGAGACAATCTCAAATTTAAAATCATGATATCCCTCCCCCTTTTCCCCTTCAATGCTCTTTATCTCATATTCAAAATCACTACTCTGACCTAAAGCCTTTTTATCATTGTTAAAACCATCAAAATCAGCAAGATATCCTAAGTCTTCATCTTCTTCATCTTCTACCACTACATCATCTGATTCCCCCTCCTGCGTATCATCTGTTTGTTCTATATCTGTATCTTCTTGCTCTGTTTCATCCCCCTTTTTAGTACACCCTGTTAGTAAGAAAGAACTGAGTAGAATTACTAAAAGACATATTGCTACTCTCTTTTTCATAATAGCATTATTGTTACTAATTTAAGTGTTTACATATTAGCATACATACAAATTGTAAGAAAGGATTAACACGGAGTGATTAAAATGCTAAATTATATATACATATGCCCAAAGAGATAAATATTTCTGACAAAAAAGAGAAGCCTGTAAAAGAAAAGAAAAAACTTTTTAGTAAGAAAGAAAAAATTCCTAAAAAAGAAAAGGTGAAGAATACTCCTCCCAAATTAACAAAAAAAGAAAAAAAATCTAAGAAAGTAAATCCTAGAAAAAATAGAAGCATTACAATCATCCTCATCTCTATTGCTGGTCTCTTACTAATTGGAATAGCTCTCTTCTATTACTTCGGTATTTACAAAACTAACCCTTACAAAAAACCTTCCGATGTTATTAATTTAAAAAATGGGTATATCCTATCAGCTCCCATTTACACTGAATTCAGTACCCTAGGTACAATACAACCAACAGAACCTAGAACTGAAGAGAGTCCTCTTAATGGACTACTCTTTACCAAAACAGAGATGGCAGAGTTAGTTACTCAAAGACCTGTTGCTGTCATGATAAATAACCATGCTGCAGCAAGACCTCAATCCGGTTTAAATAGTGCAGACCTTGTATATGAAGTATTAGTAGAATCTGGAATAACTAGATATATGGGTATATTCTGGAGTGAAGCACCAGAAAAGGTCGGTCCAATTCGAAGTGCTAGACAGTACTATCTCGAATGGCTAAGCCCATATGATGCCCTATATATTTATGATGGGTGTGCAGAATCTGATGATGTAAGAGTGGATGCTTGTGGGAATATCTATGAGTATGATATTAAAAATATTTCAACAATTGGCGCCTGGAGATGGAATGATGGTACTAGATATGCACCTCACAATGAATACTCTTCTGTAACAAACGCTTGGGAATATTCCGAAAAAGTAAACTGGGATGAAATACTGGATATCGATGAATGGGATTTTAAATCTGACGCTAAAACAAATGATAGGGGGGAAGGAATGAAAGTGGAGATATCTTTTCACAACAGGCTAACTAATTCAGGACTTTATGATACTCTTTGGATATACGATCCTAAGAGTAATTCATACTTCAAAGAGACCGGAGGTAAGAAAGATATTGATCAGGAAACTACTGCTCAAGTATATGTAAAAAACGTAGTAGTACAAGAAGCATCAATAACTTCTGCCTACGATAGTAAGGGAAGAATCATCGTAAAAACAATCGGTAATGGTAAGGCCACATATTTGATTGATGGAAAAATTACAACAGGAGAATGGGAGAAAGCATCGAGAACAAGTAGAACAATGTTTTATGATAGTGAAGGGAATGAAATACAATTTAATAGAGGAAGAATTTGGATTAGTGTAATATCTCCTTCTTTAGGAAAATTTGCTATAATTGAGCAATAAATTGCCCCATGCTCTACGGAGCTACTTAATATTTATTAATGGGGATTAAAAATAATGCTAAAGAATCTATTCATATCAAAAGTCAGAATTAGAGTACTTAGAAAGTACCTGGAGGATATTAACAAAGCCTACCACACCAGGGGATTGGTAAGAGAGTTAGGGGAGGAAATTAACGCTATCAGGAGAGAGCTCCTAAATCTAAAAGATGCAGGTTTGTTACTAACTGCTAAAGATGGTAACAAAATTATGTATAGAATAAACAAAAAATGTCCTATCGTTTTAGATTTAAGATCAATGTTTTTTAAGGAATCAACCGTAGGAAAGCTACTCTATGAGAAATTAAACCCGGTAGATGGTGTTAGGATAGCTTTGGTTACAGAAGCATTCCTAAAAAAGAAATATGAAAACAAAAGTGATATAGATATGCTCTTTATCGGGAAAATGAAATTAAGAGACCTCTCTTCAGCGATCACTTCATTAGAAAAAGAGTTAGACAGACCAATTAAATACGTTGCTATGAAAGTTGAAGACTTCGAATTTGGAAAGAAGAAAAGAGATCCCATACTCATGAATACACTTACAAAAGATAAAATATTGTTAATAGGAAGAGATTCAGACCTCCTATAAATCGTATGAAGAAATTCAGATTCAAAAAAATGAAGATCAAGAGTGGTTCCTTTAATGGCTTCCTACGCTATATCTTCTCAATGTCTCTAAGCGCAGCTTTTTTAGCTCTAATCTTAATAGCTCTCCCCCTTACAGAACAGGTCTCTTCTTCCGTTAAATATGATCTCGTTAATAAGAAGGATTTGTACTGGGCAAAAGAGTACGAATTAGAATTGAAAGTAGAAGAGACCCAGTACTTTGATAAGGATATAGAGAGAACAAAATCAATAATCCAGAAAAGATTAAGAATAGCAGGTGTTGAAGAGAGCTCAATATCATATGAAAAAGAAGGGGAGACAAATATCATTAAAGTTTTTGTGCAGACCAGTAAATCGAAGTATTTGGTTGATCCCCTAGTTAAATCCCCTTACTTAGTCCGGATTGTAACAAGGAAAGAAGATTTCGATTATGCAGATACAGAGGATGTTTTGGCTCCATATCTTGAAGAGAATTATAACCAGACTGCTTTCACTCGTAAAGATTTTAGGAATGTACATATAACAAAACTAAAAAACTCTGCAAATGAATATTCATATTTCGCTATTTTCAAGACTTGGCCATGGAAAACAGAATGGGAACAATTCCTTCAAGAATACGGTGGCCTAACTGTAGGAATTTCAATTGATGGATTTGTGTCACCTATTCAGATTCCAGCGGATCAATCTATCTTCGCAGCATCAATCTCTGCTACTGAGAAAGAAAATGCCGATATGATAGGTATCCTTTACAATTCTGGTATTATTCCATTAAACTACAGTACAAAAAGTGAAAAAGAGATAGAACCAAATATCGCCCAAGTTGATTACATTAAACTCACACAGGGTATATTACTCGCTGTTGTTTTAATATATGCGTATCTGCTACTTGTAGAAAAGACACCAAACCATATACTATTAAAATCTGGTCTTGCTACAGTACTAACAGTGTCTGCCTGGATAGCGTATCTTAAAATCTCAGAAACACCTGTAGATATATTCCTCTTAGCTATACATATAGTTACAATCATTGCATTGATTAGGATTATCACAGAAAATACAGAATCAAGAATAATTGTAACTGTATTGGTAGCTCTGTTAGCATCAATATGTTCTATATTTGGTGGAGGATATGTCAGGATATTTGCTTACGATTTATTGACAGTAATGATAATAGCAAATATTGCACTATCAATCTCAATACCATATATCTCTAATATTAGAAAATCATTGAAAATATGACTTTAATAGACAATCTTTTACAAAATTGGAGTAGATACGAAATATATATGGAACTATCACTCCTTGCTGGTATATTTGTTGTTACAATATTCACGATCTTTCTTACTACGAAAAGCAAAAAGATATCTCTGCTTTCGATGATAGCACTTCTTCTTACAGCAATATCTAATCTACTAGGTATCTTTTTGACAAACCTGATATTTAGTATAACGATAACAGAGGTGTTTAGAACAATTCCTGTAATTACAGCCCTATTAGTAATTTCTAATATCGGAATACTTGTTGGATTTTACCTCTCTAAAAAAGATGCGAAGAACTTTAAGATAGAAAGTATACGAAGAGAATATCTAAGCGACTCAATTAAACAGACGGTCTTTCTAATACTCCTTGGTTCCAGTATCTTCCTCTTTAGCTCTGTACAAACAAAATCTGTAACATCAATATCCATACTCTCAACACTGTCATCAATCTGGTTTACGTACTGGATTTCAAAGTACATTCTCAAATGATTGAATACCCGAAAGAGATAGTTGTTGTTGCTGGACCTACTGCTTCAGGTAAATCATCTGTCGGATTAAAACTGGCACAAAAGCTTAATGGATATATTATCAACGGAGACTCTAGACAACTTTATAAGAAAGTAAATATTGGAACCGCAAAGCCTAAATTTGATAAAGAGATTTCAAGAGGGGTTCATAAATTGAATGGGATATACCACTACCTCTATGATTTTGTTGATCCCAAAGAGAATTTTACCCTCTTTGACTATCAAAAAGAGGTACAAAGTGTCTTGGACGAAGCAGAGGGAATTGCAATTCTAGTAGGGGGCACAGGCCTCTATATCGATAGTGTCGTTTTCAATTATCATCTAACTGAAAACAGTAATGAAAAAGATAATAATCTAAAAAAAAAGAATTTAAAAGAATTACAGGAACTGGCTAAAGAGTATCTCACTGATATGAGTCCGAGTGATAGGAGAAACAAACATAGATTGATAAGGGCAATTCAAAGGCAAGAAGTAAATCGTAAAAAAGGTAAACCTCTAAATTATAAATACTTTGTAGTAGATTTACCCAAGGAAGAACTAGAAAGAAGGGTTAAGAAGAGAATGAAAAAAATGTTCGAAAAAGGTCTTCTTGAAGAGAATTTCTCTCTTTTGAATCAGGGCTATACTTACCAGGATAAGGGTTTAAAGAGTATTGGATATATTGAATTCAAGGAGTATTTTGAAGGGGAGATATCATTAGAAGAGGTTAAAGAGAAAATATTTAGAAATAGTATGAAATATATCAAAAGACAGAAAACTTGGTTTAGAAGAAATGATAACACGATATGGGAAGGGGATTCAGAAAAGATAGTTCAAGAGGCTTCAAATTTCATCTTGAATGAATAGTTTCCATCTTTACTTTCAATTAGATGCATCTCCTCTATATCAAATCTAATCTCTTTAACTTCTAATTTGTCTGAAATATTCGAAATATCCTTAACTACATTCCTGTACTCTTCCTTTGAAAGATCCTTACTAATTCTTCCAATAGTTAAATGTGGAACAAAGACAGATGCATCTTTTGCTCTAAACTGCTTCCTAACTTCAAGTAGCAACCCTCTTAATTCCTCTCCTCCATCTTCAATATCAATATATATTAGCTCTTTGTATTTTCTTGAGATACCAACCTTTACATTGCTCAGAGATACTGAGAATTTCTTAAACTTTAGTCTCGCTATCTTCTTTTTTAGTACTAACCTCTGAAATACAGAGAGATTCTCCCCGAGGTAATACAAAGTAATATGAAATGATTCCGGCTTTATCCATCTAACTGGGATGCTTAAATCTGAAAATATTCTACCTACTTCACCAACTACCTTTCTAACTTTGTAATTTGACTCTTTGTCTGGTACAAAACCCAAAAAGTAACTCATGTATTAACTATTTTCTATTTTATCTACCCCAATATATTTCCTCAAAACCTCTGGTATTAAAATACTACCATCCTCTTGTTGATATGTTTCAACCAAAGCTACCATTAATCTACTTGTTGCCAGTCCTGAAGCGTTAAGTGTACACATATACTCCGTCTTATTTCCTCCTTTAGGTCTATATCTCATTTCACCTCTTCTAGCTTGATAATCTCTCACATTAGATATTGAACTTACTTCATAGTATTGACCAATTGATGGAATCCATACTTCAACATCATATGTCTTTGCTGCAGCAGCGGAACAATCTCCAGCGGCTAGTTTAGTTACCCTGTAGTGCAATCCTAAACCTTGTACAAGTCTTTCAGCCTTATTAACTAATTCATCAAATGCTTTCTCAGATCCTTCTTTAGTAGTGAATTGATACATCTCTACCTTGTTAAACTGATGTACCCTAATTAGACCTTTCTCATTAGCCCTATAGCTTCCTGCCTCTCTTCTGTAGCATGGTGTATATGCAAAGAATTTTTTAGGCAACTCTTCCTCTTCCACTATCTCATCTCTGAAGAGATTGGTGAGAGAAGTCTCTGATGTTGGGATGAGGAATTGGTCTTTACCCTCTAGCCAATATACATCCCCCTCAAATTTAGGAAGCTGCCCTGCTGTATATCCAGAATCTCTCCCCACTATATGTGGAGGTAGAATCATTTCATATCCATCAGAAATATGCTCATTAACAAAATAGTTTAGAAGTGCCCACTCTAATCTAGCACCCATACCTGTATACATAGAGAAGTTGTTACCTGATAGTTTTGCAGCTCTCTCAAAATCAAAGAGTCCTAACTCCTCTCCTAATTCAACATGGTTCCTAATTTGAAAATCAAAGGAAGGTTTCTCTCCAACTTCTTTAACAACCTCATTGTTTTCCTTTTCTCCACTAGGAACATCTTCATCGGGAATATTTGGAAGTACTTCGACTAATGAAACAAGTTTTTCTTCTACCTCATTTAGCTTCTGTTCTACATGCTTTACCTCAGATGACATCTCCTTAAGCTTTGCAAGTAGATTCTTAAATTTCTCAGAGCCTTTTTCTATACTAGCCATCTTGTTATTAAAGCTGTTCTGTTGTGCTCTCTTGGATTCAAACTCTTTTAGTAAATCTAATTTGTGCTCATACAGATCAACTATCTCATCTAGATGTAAATCACTCTTATCTATCCTTTTCAACAAACCCTTCTCTACTTCATCTCTGTTTTCAATAATTCCTTTTATGTCTATCATCTATCTTTATTATTATGTTATATTACTCCCTTCATTATATTCTCTCCAACTTCTGTTATCAATATGAAATCTGCTATACTGAATAGTTACAAATATGAAGAAAGAGTACAAAAAGTTAAAAAAACTAATTAAAAAATATGACAATATCTTGATATTGACACATAAGGGGCCAGATTTTGATGGCTTTGCATCAGGGTTAATACTCAAGAAATTTATCAACACTGTCTACCCTAAAAAGTTAGTATCCTTTAAAGCTAGGCACCATCCTACTCAAAAAATATCCTTTATGCATGAGATTGAAATAGCCCAAGTTATTCAATTAGGTAAAGAGGAACTAATCATAATAGTGGATGCAAATAGTTGGGATATGTGTATTACCAAAGAGGACAGTATCAATCTTACAAAAGCAAAGGTCGCAGTAATTGATCACCACAACACGAAAGCTATGGAAGCAGAGGTCATTATTAACGAAGACCTTAGCTCTACAGCAGAACAAGTATTGAAAATCACTGAAAAGATTGGTGGGAAGAAATGGAAAATTACAGATGGCATTGCTTTTTTAGGACAGGTTGGAATTGTGTACGATACAGGAAGAATGTTGTACGAAAGTACATCACCTGAAACATATCAATTAATGGCAAAACTAAGAAGGATATTTCCTGTAGACTTAGAAGCCTTTGAATATAGAAATTTTAAATTCCCAATGGATACACTCCTTCCTTTGAAAATATATATACAAAATATTCATATCCAAGGAGATATGGCATATACATATATAAGTAAACAAGATATCCAAGTTAATCGAATCTCAAAAATAGGACTGAATGCAGCACAGGAGTTCGTTAGAGATAAAATTCTTAGATATATCCAAGGAGTTCATTGGTGTTTCATCATCAAACCATACCTCAAGAAAGAAAATGAATGGAGAGTTTCCTTTAGAAGTATGAAAGGTTATCAAGAGGTAGCAAAGATAGCAGAAGCGTTAGGTGGTGGTGGACATCAATATGCGGCTGCCTCAAAGATTCAAGCAACAGACAGTAATGAAGCCACTCAGAAGGTTCTGCAAACAATTTCACAGGCTGTAAATAAAAATAGCGGTGATAATAGCCAACAACCAGCTCCTACTATTTTTTCTTCTTCAACTCCTCCTCAATCTCCTTTACCTTCCACATAAAGATACGACTTCTATCCTTAGCATTAGGGTAATCAATAGCGAAGCTGTATGCTTGTTCTAATATGGCTCTCGGCTTCTCTTTTGCCCACTTTATATACATAGTAGCCCTCTTTTGGTCTCCTAGCTTTCCTGCTAGTCTAAGACCGTAATACTGGTACTCCTTTGAGATATATTTATGCTTATCATTAATTACAACTTGCTTTTTGGAATATCTACCTGTATCAAACAACTCCTTTTGAGGTTTATCCTCTCTTTTATTCTCCCTAATCTTTGAGAGAATATCCTTTATTGATTCCATTTACTTCTTACCTTTTGGTAATACATCTTTGTAAATCTTTTTAGTAAATTTCTCGAGTTCAGGTTTCATTTGAGGAAAGAGTGTCCCCTCCCTGCCAGAGATATCTTCCATGAACCAGAAAATTCTCTCACTCTGTCCATATCCACTTGTCGGAGGCATACCGTACTCTAGCATTTCAACAAAATCGATATCTAACATCTGTGCTTCTTCATCTCCACCTTCTCTTAGTTCCTGTTGCTCTTTAAATCTCTCCAGTTGATCCAAAGGATCATTTATCTCTGAGTACCCATTGCCTAACTCACTTCCAGCAATTATTACTTGGAATCTCTCTGTTAATCTCTCATCAGAATCTTTAGCCTTAGCTAAAGGTGAGAGAAACATTGGATGATTAACTAAAAATGCAGGTCCAGATATTTTGGCCTTTACCTGTTTCCACATATTATCAATTATCCTATTTCTATTTACATCTCCATCTATCTCTATTCCTTTCTCCTTAAGCACTTTAAGTAACTTGTTATCTGAATCTTTAAAAATATCTACTCCGAACTCTTTTTTAAGTAGTGTAGTAAAATCAAGCTCTTTCCATTCATCTTTCAAATCAAAAGTATGTCCTCTTGTTGTGAATTTTGTTTTACCATATATCTTGTTGGCAATTTCAAGAAACATCCTTTTAACAAACTCCATATTGTCTCTGTAATCTGCATATGCCCAGTACCACTCTAATTGATAGTACTCTTGGAGATGTTCATCATCCATACCTTCATTCCTAAAGTTGGGACCCAGAGTAAATATTTTCTCAAGCCCTCCCCCTATTAATCTCTTCTGGTACAGCTCTGTAGAGATTCTTAGATACAAATCAATATCTAGTGCATTGTGATGAGTAATGAACGGTTTTGCATCAGCTCCACCTGTGACCATTTCCAATATCGGAACTTCTACTTCGAGAAAGCCCTCCTTTTTGAGAAATTCTCTTTGGACTTCCCAGAATCTAGCTTTCCTCTCAAAACGCTTAACTATCTCCTGATTAATTACTAAATCCAAGTATCTTCTCCTAAATTTTTGCTCTTTCTTTTCTAGTTTCTTTGGAATTGGTCTAAGTGCCTTTGTAAGAAGTCTAATAGAATTGGCCAGTATCGATACCTCGCCTGTTTTACTCTTGCTAATCTCTCCTTTAACTTCGATAAAGTCAGCCAGATCTAGTAGATCCAATTGCTCCCATGTTAAAAACTTCTTACTATCATCCAACCAATCACTCTTAATGATTACTTGAATAATGCCTGTCTGGTCCTTGACATCAGCAAAGATTAACTTCCCATGAGTTCTCCATCCAGTTATGCGTCCAGCGACTGTATGTACTTTCCCATCATAGCTCTTAAATTCACTTTTAACATCCCCTATACTTACATCTTTGTTTGAATTAGCAGGATATGGACTAATACCTAGTTCTCTAAGCTTTTGTAATTTTTCTAATCTAACTTTCCTCTGTCCAATGAGGTTACTTTTTCGGGAATCAGCCATTATACATGGTTTACCAATTTAATTTCTAACTGAATTATATCACAACGAAAGGTCCTATTCGTGGATAAGGATGGGGTCTCCCTTCTCAAAAAGATCATATATATACTCAGCATCTTTCTCTACTGTTGTAATAGATCCATCGGCACCTCTTTTCCCTATACTACCTACAGGTTGATACACCTTTTGTGAATTTTCATCGAAAGTCCATGTCAGACCGTGTAGTGCATACCTATCATTATTACCAGGGGAGTAATGGAATGAGATCCAGTAAGGCATATATTCACCTGTTGAAGCTCTCTGGATCTCTTGTTTGTTTGCTATTAGAAAGACCCCATATACCTCATTACCCTCTTTTGGCCCAGAGATTGAAATCTCTTTTTGCACCTGCCCACCAAACCATACATACATTTTCTGTTTTGAATTATCAATCTCGATATACTTAGAAACATATCTACCATCTGTCCCTGGCAAATCCTTGACCTCTACTTCTACATAGTCTTGTTGAGGTGATATAAATGCACTGTATACATCATCATATATGTTACTGAGATCTGGTCTCATATCCTCTTTCCAATATATGAAGCTCCCAATTTTACTTTGTGCAGCAGTTTTGCCTCCATACTCTTCTTCAAAATATGGAATTACTTGATTTAAAACCTTCTGATATACAGCATTCCTATCTACGATACCTTCAATTAACAGCCCATCAGTGGAAAGCCAAACACAGCTATCTTCATGACAAATTGGTACTGAAGTATCTTCATCAATGACAATATCTCCCTTCAACTGCTGTACACCTAAAACATCGCCATTCATAGCTTTTCTAGACCTACCAAAGTAAACAAAAACTAGAATGACACAAGATAGTAAAAGGACATCAACGACCATCATCATTTTCATAATTCCTTTCTCTCTCATATGTAAATATATTAGCAGAAATTTCATCAAGTGTGGAGATGATGTATAATTAGGAGATTAAAATTAGGTGAATCACATATGTCAGAAGACACATTGCAAAAGATTACAGCACTGGCCAAAAGGAGAGGGATAATCTATCAAAACTCTGAAATATATGGAGGTTTCAGTGGATTCTATGATTACGGTCCTGTAGGAGTAGAAATGAAAAACAATCTAAAGAGCTATTGGTGGAAGGATATAGTGGATAGGAGAGAGAATGTTGTAGGTATTGACGGAGCAATAATTACACATCCCACAGTATGGGAAGCCTCTGGACATATAAAAGGGTTTGCCGATGAGGTGATTGAGTGTAAGAAATGCCATAAGAGATTTAGACCAGAAGATATTGATGGTAAATGTCCTAATTGTAAGGGGACAGAATTTACCAAACCAAGAAAGTATAATATGCTTTTTAAAACAGAAGTTGGAGTATTAGAAGGAGAGAAGGTTGATGCATATCTTAGAGGGGAGGCTTGTCAAACAATATATCTAAACTTTAAAAATGTCATTGATTCTACAAGACAACAGATACCCTTCGGAATAGCCCAAATTGGTAAAGCTTTTAGAAATGAGGTTACACCTAATAAACTAACATTTAGAACTAGAGAATTCGAGCAATGGGATCTTCAATTTTTCGTGCATCCAGATAATATGGAGAAATGGTACGAGTATTGGAAGAAAGAGAGAATGGAATTTTACAAAACCCTTTACAGAAAACAAGATAATTTAAGATATCGTCAACATCCAGAAGATGAACTGGCATTCTATGCAAAATTGGCATTTGATATAGAGTATAAGACACCTTGGGGATGGGCAGAAAATGAAGGTATCCATTGGAGAGCAGATTATGATTTAACTCAGCATAGTAAATTCTCGGGTAAGAATCTTACATATAGAGACCCAAAGACCCAAGAAAAATATTTTCCTTGGATAGTGGAGACATCTGGAGGTGTAGATAGAACTCTGTTCTTCTTAATTCTGGATGCATATGAGGAAGAGAAATTAGAAAATGGAAAAACTAGGGTAGTTTTGAAGATAAATAAGGATATAGCTGCATATAAAGCTGCAATATTTCCTTTAGTAAATAACAAAGAGGAGATACTCAATAAAGCAAGAGATATATTTAATCTCCTTTCTGAAAATAACAAAGTTGTATGGGATGATAGAGGTAATATTGGAAAGAGATATAGATATCAAGATGAAATTGGAACCCCCCACTGTATTACAATAGATTACGATAGTCTAAAAGATAATACTGTAACAGTACGTGATAGGGATACCATGGAACAAGAAAGAGTAAAAATTGAAGATTTAGAAAGCTTTATCCGTTAGCAGACTTCGAGTATCTCATACTCGATTGTCTTGTCTCTAACTTTGACTTTTACTTTGTCTCCTACTTTAGCCTTTATGAGCTTTTTCCCAACAGGGGATTCATCAGAGATATAGTTTTTAAGAGGGTCTGCCTCAATTGGTGTTACCAATTTAAACGTCTTAATCTTTCCTCCCTCTTTAACCTTTATCTCTGATCCTAATTCTATTTTTCCTGGCTCACAGACATCATTTTCTTCAATAATGGTATGGTTTTTAAGAACCATCTTTACTTCGAATATCCTTTCCTCTATAGTTTGTTTCTCCTCTCCTACAATACCCAACATTGCTCCATCATCATCGGAATCATCACTTCTTGATTCCTCCATTCGGTTCTTTATATCGGCTAATTGCTCTTTGAGTTCTGCTAGCTCCTTTTCAAGTTCTTTCTTTTTACCTTTGGTTATTTGGTATTTTTCTTTTTTCTTAATAAAATCTAGTATCATTACTGCCTCCTATGTACATATTTTAAATTATTTAGACAACCTAAACAAGGTGTAATAATTTGTTCAGATTCCCACTATCTTAGGCTTTTGAAATTGATTCTTCCTTTCTCCATTTAGCAATCTTTTGGTGATTACCACTTAGTAGTATATCAGGAACTTTGTATCCTTTAAAGTTTTCAGGTTTAGTATACTGAGGATAGTCTGGAATATTAGTATTGAATGTTTCTGATACTAAAGACTCCTCATTGCCCAATACTCCCGGTATTAATCTAGTTATACCATCAACCAAAACTAGTGCTGGTAACTCTCCTCCAGAAAGAACATAATCCCCTATAGAGAACTCCCAATCCACAAGATTATCATGTATCCTTTGATCGAATCCTTCATAGTGTCCACAAAGTATTATGTAATGAGATTCTTTCTCTTTAGACAGCTTTGTTAATCTCTTTTGTTCTAGTCGTTCCCCTTTTGGTGATGTGAGAAATACTTCGGTGTTATCCTTTCTTAAATCCTCCAGACAGTAATATACTGGTTCTATCTTCATAACCATACCAGGTCCACCACCATATGACGTATCATCTACTGTTTTGTGTTTATCCTTTGCCCAATCTCGAAGATTGTGGACATTAATCTTAACCAAATCTTTCTCTTGTGCACGTTTAACAATACTGCTATTAATATATGCAGATATTACCTCTGGAAAAATTGTTACTATATCAAAATGTATCATAATATTGGTACCGCTACGGGGAATCGAACCCCGATTACATGATTGAGAATCATGTGTCCTAACCGTTAGACGATAGCGGCATATAGGCAATATTTTATCATAAAAAGGTTTTCTCTTGTACAGAATCTGTCTGTTTGACAACAGAACCAAAAATTTATATTATGCTTCGCAATAAGTTGGATACTAAGTACAATGATGAAATTTCAAAAAGAAATACTCCTAACTAGGGAAGGTTACAAGAAACTTAAGGACGATCTACACCACAGAGAGAAAGTTCTTAGAAAAAAACTTCAAGACACACTAAACCAAATGAGAGACCAGGGTGACTTAAGTGAAAATGATGGCTATACTATTGCGGTTGAGGATTACCAAAATAATGAAGAGAAAATCTTGGAAATTAGAAAGAAGTTAGAAAAAGGTAAAGTAGTGAAAAAAAAGAAGGCATCTACAGTTGAGCTAGGATCAACTGTGACAATAGAGTGCGATGATGGAAAAGAAAGAACATATACAATTGTTGGAGAGAACGAAACAGATCCATTAGAATCAAAAATATCTTATAAATCTCCTATTGGGAGTTCCTTGATGGGCAAGAGAAAAGGGAACAAGGTTGAAATAGAAACACCTAGAGGAAAAGATGTTTGTAAAATTGTAAAAATAAAGTAAGATTAGGGGTGTATAAATGTCCCCTCTCTTAATATACCCTTAAGATCCCCTATCTCATGCAAAAGTTTTCCTCCTGTTACATGGAAGGATATGCCCTTTTTCTTACAAAATATTGAGCATTGAGCACTTACTGGTATATGTGCATTAGGAAGATGTCCCTGTTCGGAAACAATCGAAAACATCTTAAAGTAATCATTCCAAGTAATATCCCTTATCGGCTGCGCATCAAAATATTTCTTAGGATCTTTGTCATAAAGATAATCTACATTTGACACTTTATACACTCTTTTGGTATGCAAGATATCTGCAAAAATTGCAGCATCCATATCTGTGCTCCATCCTACCTTTAAACCTCCGCTTATCATATTTCCACTCTTCCCAGAATTTAAGAACTCATAAGCATCTCCCAATGTCTGAGGTACATATACACTGTTATCTCCAATATATGATGAAAGAATTATAGAGTTAGTCTGAGTTATTGACATAGCAATACTGTGAATAGAGTCCGTTTCTTTAATATGCTCTGAAACTTTCTCCTCCATACTTCTAGAAAGTCCTCCGCCTCCCGTTACCATTATTATTCGGTTCTGTGTCTCTTTAACATCAAAATACCATTTCTTTACCTTATCAAAAAGATCAAAGTTTAAATTTAGAAGATGATCATACAAAATTGAGCCTCCAACTTTCAGGACTATGTCTTTTTTCATACCTTAAGAATTAAAATTAATGCTAAAACAGAATAAATGAATGGAAGCAAATAATCAACTAATTTCAATTTTCCTGCAAACCTAATATTCCATAAAGAAAGTATTAAATAAAAGGAAAGTGTACTTATCGCAGGTATTATAAATATGTTTGAGTTAAAAAATATTCCAGATGTGGCACATACAAATAATGCCGAAAGAGTTGTTATCAAAAGAGATTGGATATTTTCATGCCTATGTATTTTGATATCAGACCAAAATAGTAGAAGAGAAACCACAAAGAGGATAAGCAAAGAGGACCACATTGGTATTGCTAGCCTTATTATCACACTAGAAAGCAAGTAAAAAGCTGCTATACATATGAAGTCGAAAATAGCTCTTGTTTGCTGCTCCACGCTATATATCTTTCTAAAGGAACTTTTAACATTTAGAAAAAGTATAAGTAGAAGAATTATGGATACGAGGACAAGAACCATATCCATAGTAAAAGATGTGTTGAAGTACAGGTATAGAAGAAGAGAGCCATAAAAGAGAATTGGGAGTACAAAATAGATAAAGAACCTGTCTTTAATAGATATCCTTTGAATTACTTCACTGTACTTCGAAATCTTTCTTCCTGAATATAGAACAAATGCTCTAATAAACCATGTCAATATTAGTAGAGTACCTAAGATTCCACTAACCATATATGTTTTGTTTGGAGTATGTGTGGAGTACGCAAAATATACTGTCACAATACTTAACAGTAATAGATAGAGGATCTCTTTTTTAAGTTCAATTTTCTTCTTCAATTTTAAGGTAGTAAATATTAATTTATCATTCCACCAAACCCTTTGAATACTCCAACAAGAATAATCAACCACCATGCTCCAATAGTAAATAGCTCTCCGATATTTTTACCAAGTTTCTGTTTTTTCCAGAGTACATAAACTTCTATACTAAGTAACAAGAATATGAAAGATATCACTGTGAGACTTATACCGTCTGTTGTTGTAAATATATTTTTTACACCTAAAAGAAATCTTTGGATGAAACTCTCGTCTTCGGTATCTCCATTGGTAAAATATTCTGATATATCCAGTTGTGATATATTCCCAGCAAAGTCAGAGGCCATTAATACAACCTTTCCATCTACATTTTCATAAGGTATATCAAGAAGTATCTCCCCCTCTTCCCCAATCTCTAAATTAATAGTCTCACTTCCCAATACTAATTGGACTTCCGTGGCTCCTGTTGGAGCGTCTAATCTCAATTGGTATGAGCCTTCATCTCTTTTCACTGTAATACTTTCCTGTGATATTTCTGGTGGAGTTGAATCGATTGTAAAAGTAACACTTTCTGATTTAATGCTTTCTCCTCTAACCTGGGCTCCTATCTCCTTTTCACCCTCTTCCCAATCACTACCCTTTTCAAATTCCCACTCTGTACTACTACTCTCCGTCTCACCAACTACTTTCTCTTCATTAAGAATTTCTACTACATACTCCCCATCAATATTCTCTGTTTCCCCTTTTATATTTACATTTGCATCATTTATTAATTGGCCTGATTTGGGACTTGTAATCCTAATAGATTTAATCTCTCCAGATTCCCTTATAATTGGCTTTGCTGGTTCCGGAGTAGATTTTGGTTCTGCTGGAGAGCTTGGTTGAGATGTTTCATTTGTTAGATTTCCAAACATCTGAACAACTAATACAGTATCACTACCCAGAAGAGTTCCTTCCATAATAGCAACTCCAATATCTTTGTAATTTCCACTAACGATATTATCCCTATGTGTTGGGCTAGCCATCCAAGCTTCATGTACACCCTCTGCTGTTCTAAAGCCCTTAGCTAAATTCTCCCCCGCATATACATAATCATATCCAGCTTGGGATATGAACATCCATGGGGATTCTCCATTGGGACCGAAATGATCCCAGTACTGTTTTTCAAACATATCATTAGCTTTCGCTTGTGCAGCAGCTGTAAGCTTCGCGTTACTGTTAAGAATATTAAGACCCATTGAGGCTCTTTGTTGATTTGTTAGTTGAATAATGTTGGCTGGAGTAATACTGCTAGCCATTGCCTCTGGTATTCCTACCAACCCACCAAAAGAGTTCAAGAGAACAAGCATTATTGTATATACAACTAGTGCAAGTTTACGTAGTAAAATAGGTTTGTATCCGTTCTCTTTGGTTGGGATAAAAAGTTTTTTCACCTATGGCAGTATATATACAAGTAATATATTGCTATATTATCAATTTAAGTCTTGCCTTGCAAAGCCCATAAAATAATAATATTGCAGTAGAAATCAAAAGAAAAAGCCTGAGCCGAAACCCAGGCTTCCTTTCTCTTGTCTAAAGAGAATCGCCGGCAGTTTTGACTATTCCTTAACAGCTGTCTTCAAGCCCTTTCCAGCCTTGAATGCAGGGTAAGGTGTTGCTGGTAGGTTAATCTTCTCTAATGTCTTAGGATTAATTCCTACTCTTGCTTTCCTCTCTCTAACTTCGAACTTTCCGAAGCCAGTTAAAAGAACTGAATCACCAGACTTAAGTGCGTGAGTTATTGCGTCAAGAACTCCGTCGATTGCTGCAGCAGCTTCTTTCTTTGTAAGTCCTGCTGAGTTAGCAACTCTATCTATTAAATCTTTCTTTAACATTTATCTTTACCTCCTTTCTTAGAGATGAGGATGCCACAAATCCTGATATCACATGATTTGTAGTATCGTATCAATAAAATATTGGAAATAAGGGGACTCGTCAAGAATGATTTTATTATAGGACTATATTGAATATCTCATTAAAAGTCTTGTTTTTAAAAGTCTTTTATCATATCTTTGAGTATATTTTTTGCTAACAATTTTTATATATGTCATAGATTGTTTTATGAAATTAGCATTTCTTTATATTATCATACTAAAAAGCCATTATAATAGGTAAAACCCCGTGTCAAACAGCCGTATTCCCAAAAATCCATAGCGAGAAACTGCATTCAAAATTTGAACATTATTCATGAAAATGTAAAAGGGGAGCAGGTTTTCACAACCCCTCCCCTCTTTGATACCCAATTCGTCCTGTAGTATTACTTACTAGAAGATATCGATTATTTCGCTATTTCTACAGCCCTTGTCTCACGTATTAGTGTAACTTCTACATTCCCTGGATAGTTTTGAGTCTTCTCGATTGTCTCTGTTAAATCTTTGGCAAGTACGGTCATATCATCATCAGATATTAGATTTGGCTTTACTATTACTCTAAGCTCTCTCCCCGCCCTTATCGCAAAGACCTCCTCTATCTTATCTCCTCCTACCTCTTTTGCAACATTTTCTAAAGCTTCAATCCTCTGTATATACTGTTCATAGCTATCTTTCCTTGCACCAGGTCTTGCACCAGATATAGCATCAGCGATATATATTAAAACAGCTTCAACTGATTGTGGTTCAATGTCTAAATGATGTGCCTCGATAGCATTGACCAACTTATCATCTAATCCATATTTTCTGGCAATCTGACCAGAGATATGGTGATGTGGGCTATCTATCCTATGTGATAGTACTTTTCCTACATCATGGAGAAGACATGCTCTTTTAACTAGATCAACATCTGCCCCCATTTCGGCAGCCAATACCTCTCCCAATCTAATCACTTCAATAGTATGGGACATTAGAGATTGTCCATAGCTTGTTCTGTATTTCATCTTACCTAATAATTTCAAAAGACCAATTTCAATGCCAGGCCATCCAGCCTCTTCGGCTAGGATTTGTCCATTCTTTTTAATTTCAAGTGATATTTCATTCTTTGCTTTCTTAATTGCTTCTTCTATTGAACTGGGATGTATCCTCCCATCTGCAATTAATTTTGTTAGAGCTACAGATGCAATTTCTCTCCTTAAGGGATCGAAGGATGACAATGCTATTGTGTTAGGAGATTCATCAACTATCACATCTACACCCGTTAACTTCTCAAAGGCCCTAATATTTCTTCCCTCTTTACCAATAACTCTTCCCTTCACCTTATCATCATCTATCTTAATCGTTGAGGTTGTTGTTTCTCCAACATACTCAGTTGCCACTCTTTGCATTGATTCAACTATTATCTCTTTAGCCTTCTTGTCCGCTATCTCTTCTGCCCTCTTTTGGCCCTTTCTAATCTCTTGTGCCTCATAGTTCTTGATATCCTCATCTACCTGACTCATTAGTTTCTCTCTAGCCTCCTGTTGCGTCAGTCCAGAAATTCTTTCCAATTCATCTTTCAATCTAATTCTTGTCTTTTCTAAACCTCTCTGCATCTTTTTAACTGCCTCTGAGATCTCATCAAGTTCCTCATTCTTTTGATCGAGCATTTTAGTCCGCTTGTTAAGCTTTTTCTCTCTTTCTAAGAGCATTTCTTCATGCTCTCCTGTTTCTTTACGGAGAGTCTTTAATCTCTCTTCCGTTCTTTTCTTTGTTTCTTCAATTTCTTTTTCGGCGTCAGAAACTTTTTTCCCGATTATTTTCTTCGCAGCCTTTTGTATCTCCTCTTCTGGAATATTATCTATACTCACCCAGTTCCTTGCGAACTTAAGGTAGAGAAATATCAGAATCCCTCCTACAACAGCTGCAATACCACCAATAATTAACTCCATTAGAGTATTGCTAATAATTTAATACTTTTGGGAAAAGAAATAACAATCTACACTACATTACACAAATGCGATTTTTCACTATATTTTCTATTAATATATTTACTATTAATTATTTTCATTAATTCAAAAAATTCCTATTATTTCTCTTCCTGTCCTACTTCATAAAATCAAATATTATTAAGGACTTTCTAATCATATCATTTTTGAGAATTTCTTTCTAGTTACGATCGTTCACATTTGCTATGAGACTTTGATAATAGGTGAGATTATGAATTGTCAGAAGAGTGAGTGCAGTTGCTTCTCCAATTTTTAACATATGGTGTATATATGCTCTAGAGTAGTTACTACAACACTCACAATCACAGTTCGAATCTATTGGTCTCTGGTCAAGAGCCATATCGCTATTCTTTATCCTCAATATCCCCTCTGATGTATATACTGTACCATGTCGAGCATTACGAGTAACTAAAACAGTATCAAAAAGGTTGTAACCTATCTCTACTGCTTTTAATATATCCTCGGGTGTTCCTACTCCCATAGCGTAGCGTATTGTATCTTCTGGTATATTATCAATTACAGCCTCCATCTCGTCGACAACAAGATCACCATCCTCGTTTATTACATATCCCCCGAAATTGTATCCATCAAAGCCGATATCGACTAACTCTTTCGCGCACTGTTTTCTTAAATCTAAATAGTTGGCACCCTGTACAACACAGGTTAGAAGCTTTCCTGTCTTTCTCGTACCTCCATATTCATTTTCAAAATGAGTTTTACCTCTTTGAGCCCATTTAATTGTCCTTTCAACTGACTTCTCGGCTTTTTCTCTGGAAATACCTGTATGCCTACAATCATCCAGGGTAACTAAGACATCAGATCCTATCTTCATTTGAATATCAATAGAGTTCTCTGGAGTTAATTCATATGTATTACCCTCTTTTGGAGATTTAAAGGTGGCACCATTCTCATGTATCTTCCCTCTCCATTTCTTTGAGTGAATTAGAGAGAAAAGTTGGAATCCCCCAGAATCAGTGAAAACAATACCCTCCCATCCCATCATCTTTTTGATACCACCCAACTTATAAATAGTATCAGGCCCAGGATGTATTAATAAATGGAGAGTATTAGTAACTATAGCTTCAGTACCAGTTTGTTCTAACTGCTTAGTCGTGAGAGTTCTTACTGCCCCCCTTGTAGCATCTGGCATAAAGAAATACCTCTCTTTCAGGATATCTAAATTCATTGCTCCCCCTCTATTAAATTATCTCCGATTAACATACTGTCTCCATAGCTAAGGAATTTATATCCCTTCCTGATAGCTTCCTGATAGGCAGAATGAATATTCTCTTTGCCGGCGAATGAACTTACTAAGAGGATTAGGGATGAATCTGGCATATGAAAATTAGTGACTAAAACATCTACTACCTTCCATTCATACCCTGGGTAGATGTAGAGGTCTGTGAATCCTGAATATGATCGAATATCTTTTGTATCATCCGAGTAAGCACTTTCTAATGCACGAGCTACGGTAGTACCGAATACCCAAACTCTTCCTTTACATTCATTTATCTTCTCTGCAACTTCTAAATTAATATTCATATATTCCTTGTGTATATTATGCTCCTCTATGTTTTCTTCTCTGATAGGGGCAAAGGTTCCCCATCCAACCTTAAGTTCAATTTTAGCTATTTGAGCACCTTTTTTCTCTATTTCCCCTAATATCTCCTCTGTTAGATTTAAACTCGCTGTAGGTGCTGCTACAGCCCCAGGGATAGTTGAAAAAACAGTATTGTACCTCTTCCTATCCTCCTTGTTATCCTCTCTATTCATATATGGTGGAAGAGGTGTATGACCATGTTTTCTAAAGAGTGTCTCTGCATCTCCCTTAACGAATTCGACAAGAAATCCATTCTCTTCTCTTTCTCCAACTCTGATATGGATATCTTCACATTTTAATATATCTCCATCTCTCACATTTCTGGCTCTACCAATGAGAGAAAACCATACCTTTTCATTCCTTTTTTCTAAAAACAAAACTTCTACTTGTTTTCCTCTAAGAGTATTAAAATATGTTCTACTATTAATAACTTGGGTTTCATTTAAGACAACTAGGTCATCCTCCTTAATATACTCTGGAATATTAAAGTATTTTCTATGCACTATACCTTTTTTTTTCCTATCTAATATCAAAAGATTCGTGGTTCCCCTCTTTTCTGGGGGAAATTGTGCTATCTTTTCTTTTGGTAAATTATATTTAAATTCAGATATTTTCATTGTATTATCGGTATTATATAGCAATTTTATCAATATTACAGTAAAATTGGGTATGAGAGATTTAGTAAAAGAGCCTGTTAGAACTCTTTTTTTGGGTACAGATTGGGAATCTGTAGGGACATTAAAGAGCTTCAACAAGGATACAAGGTACGATCTTGTCGGCGTTATTACTACACCAGACAAACCTATTGGGAGAAAGCAGACATTAACTCCTTCGAGAGTAAAGAAGTATGCCTTTAAAAATGGTATTGCGGTATTTCATACTGAAAAAAAGAAAAAAAAATACGAAAAAGCACTAAAAATGTTCAAACCTGAATTAATAGTATGTAACGCATTTGGGGAGATACTGCCCGAATTTTTTATAGAATATCCAAAGTATAAATCCATTAACATCCATTTCTCTATTCTTCCAAAGTATAGAGGTGCTGTTCCAATACAAAAAGCGATACTGGATGGAGAGAAAGAAACAGGTATAACTGTAATGTTAATGTCTAAAGGTCTAGATGAGGGAGATATCTTAGAGATATTCAAAGAACCAATATTTGAAAATGATACAAATCTATCTCTTAGAAAAAAACTTGTTAAAAAGTCTGCTAACGTTTTAGGTGACGTTCTAGAAGATTGGGTACAAGGTAAAATTAATCCAATCAAACAGGATGATTCTAAAGCAACATACTGTTGGCAAAAAGATATTTCTAAAGAGAATGCTCAAATCAAATGGAATGAGATGGAACCAGAATATATTGGAAGATTGGTTCGAGCAATGATACCTTGGCCAGTAGCATGGAGTATGTGGAAAGAGAAGAGAATAAAAATATTTGATGTAGAAATTGTTAATTCAGATTGCTCTAAAAAAGCCGGAAATATGTTTGAAAAAGATTCCCAGATACTTTTTTCTACAAAAAAGAAAGATGTTTGTATTAAGGTAAATACACTACAAGTAGCAGGAAAAAGGAAAATGGATGCTACAGAGTTTATTAACGGAAGGAATCTATAACTACCAAACCTACACTATCCCTTAATGACCTCTATTCTTAATACTATCTTGGACTCTATTCTTTAAGACTAGTAGCTGATCCTCTCGATTTTCACCTAATTCAAAATGGTATCTCAGGATTTGATCAAGACTTGTATACCCATTGATAGCTGAAGGGTTATCATCACTGATTTCCCCTCTATATACCTGCTCAGCAATCTCATTAATTAGATCGATTCTGAGCTTTTCTTCATCAGGATGTAATTCCCCTTCTACAGCCAGCGGTGGTACTTGTAAGAACTTGTTCTCTCTAAACCCTTCTTCTGCTATTTTTTTCGCTCGATTAAGGACACACAATCTCAATCTCTCTAGAGTATTCTCATCATTAACCAGAAAATGGTATCTCAAAATTTCTTCAAGACTAGTGCGATTACTTGTGGGAGATATATTGTCATCAGTAATCTCATCTTGATAGACTTTCTCCGCAATCTCGCTAACAATGAATTCTGCGAACCTTTCATCTGTTACATCAAATCCATCTAGTAATCGGCTACATTCTACTGTCATAGTGTTACTCTCTGGTCAAATATATGTTATATATGTTATCAAAAAACAGAACAGTGCGTAAGCATCAAGTAAGCCGGATTCTGTATTAAACGATCATCTATCTATGCGGTCATACCTTGCTCCAGAGGGGGTTGCCACGCGACAGTGTATTACTACACTACCCGGTAGTCTCTTACACTACCATTTCACCCTTACCTAAATAAATAGGCGGTATAACTTTCTGTTGCCCTTTTCTCCGAAAGATTACTCCCTCCCAACTTTCATTGGCATCTATCATAATATGTTTATGACTTACATGGAGTCCGGACTTTCCTCACTAATTGTTAAATTAGCGCGATCGTATATGATACTTACGCTCTACATTATACCATTAAGACTACTTTTTAGCCTTTTTTCCCCTAATTAGATATTTAATTACAAAGAATGGAATTAGTACTAAGGGTGAGAATACTACTAACCATATGAGTAGGTTTACGAATCCTTTGAGAACATCTAGAAGTGATTTAACAGCAGATTTGAATTCTCCCCACGGTTTCCATTCATCTTCGGTAACATTTAGCCCTGTTTTGTCAACACTAAAAGTGACACTTATATAGGAGTAATCAGTCTGGCTATCAAAATATCTCTTCCTTTGTTCATAACTCTCAATCTCTCCTCTAACACTATTAAGCTCCCTTTGTACTGCTAATACATCAGTAACTGTATCTGCTGATTGCATAATTTCGGTTAATTGCTCTTCTGTGCTTCTTAAATTCTTTAATCTAGCAGTAATATCTATATACTCTTCTGTTACATCGGTGGTAGAAATACTCGCATCAACTACATCGCCTTCAATTTCCCTAAGAGAGTCATAATACTTTTCGAAATCTCCTACCTCTACTTTAGTAGTAATCTGTACATACCTATCATTTCCCCTTCCATGATCATATATATTCGTAATTTGGGCTGAGTATTTAGTATTGATTGATTTCATACTAGTCACAGCTTCGTCTATATCTTCTACTAGAAATGATATACTGCCACTCTTTTGTAACTTTGAATCCTCCGTATTATTAACTAGTTCTTCAGAAGAGAGTGAGTCATCTTCATATGTGTCTCCTTTGCCTGAAGATAGGAGATCTAACGATGATATGCTCTCACTGTTGTAATCATACCCCAAATCGTACGATACAGAATACATTCTACGTGCTACTAGGAAGATAAATATGCCAAGGAGAAAAAATCCTATAACAGAACCTAAGATAATAAATACTGTTTTCTTTTTCATATTGAAAAAAGATAAATTGATATATCTAAATGATATATCCACTTTAGTACAATTTCAATATGGAACTAACGCTTAGAGAATTGTGGTCTCTTTCTAGCTTTCAATCTGTGATATTTTTTCCTTTCAACTGCTCTAGAATCTCTGGTTACAAGATCTTCCTTCCTGAGTAATGGTTTAAGTGACTCATCCATCTTGTACAAGGCTCTGCTTAATCCGAGCTGTATTGCATCAACTTGAGAGCTTTTACCACCTCCGCTAACTTTAGCAGAGAAATAGTACTTATCATCCAGTCCTGTTACAGCTAATGGCTTATTTATCTGTTTAACAGCATCTTTAATAGAGTAGAAATATTTATCGACAGCTTTACCATTTACTATGGATGCTTTCTGTCCACTATATATTCTTACTCTACATGTACTTGTTTTTCTTCTTCCAATTCCTTCGAAGTATTTTTCCTTACTCACTATTTGGTTAATTATAATTTATAATTTTCTGGCTTTTGGGCCTCATGTTTATGTTTTTCATCTTTGTATATGAGCAGTCTTTCCATCCTCTTATCTCTTAACTTATTTTTAGGTAACATATTCTTTACAGCTAAATATATAACTCTTCGAGAATCTCTTTTCATCTGTTTATCAAATACTATCTCTTTTAACCCCCCGGGATATCCTGAATGTTTGTAATATGTTTTTTTGAATTCCTTTCCTCTTGTTAACTTTACCAAATCAGTGTTGAGTACAATAACATAATCTCCACAGTCAATATTTGGAACAATCTCTGGCTTACTCTTTCCTATTAAAAGAGATGCTATCTGAGTTGCTACTCTTCCAAGTATTTGATCCTTAACATCAACTATGTACCATTTCCTTACAATATCTTTTTCTTTTGTCCAGGTTGTTTTGTATTTCATATTTATCTATATATATAT
>Ga0209121_10001034_pt1 | contig 29134 bp, 28 predicted proteins | sample Cruoilmetagenom3_FD_187292 | JGI IMG/M metagenome (GOLD analysis project Ga0209121, IMG submission 187292) | Oil polluted marine microbial communities from Coal Oil Point, Santa Barbara, California, USA - Sample 3 (SPAdes) (version 2) | ecosystem: Environmental > Aquatic > Marine > Oil seeps ...
ATTTACACCGCACCACCTGGCGAAAACTCGCGATGCTTGATGCTGCAGAGAGATTAGATGATCTTCGCGTTCCTCCGGGTAACAGGCTTAAGAAGCTGTTGGGGGATCGGGTGGGATAATACAGCATTCGGATCAACAACCAGTGGCGAATATGCTTTCGCTGGAGCGAAGGAGATGCCTACGCGGTGGAGATCGCGGATTATCACTAGGAGGTAGATACAAATGACGGAAGGGAAGTTTGCCCCGGTTCACCCTGGGGAGATTTTGCTCGAAGAATTCTTGAAGCCAATGAGTATCAGTCAGTATCGGTTGGCAAAGGACATCAGCGTACACGCGCGGCGCGTCAATGAGATTGTTCACGGCAAGCGTTCGATCACAGCGAACACGGCGCTTAGGTTAGCCAGGTATTTTGGCATGTCGGAGCGTTTTTGGTTGAACCTCCAGGCCCGATATGATCTGGAAGTGGAAAAGGATCGCCTCGAGGGACGGCTAGAACAAGAGGTAAAGGTTCTGGCAGCCAGTTCGGCAGCATAGGTTCGCGGCTAACCAGTCGCTCAAGCTGAGGCCCACTTGAGTGCATCGCATAGCGAGGATCATCGGATTGCGGTATCTGCCCCGGAATCTACAAGGATGCGCATGTCAATATCTAAACCCGTAAGCATGTCAAAGGCAACAAGAGCGGAGTTGTCACACCGCGATGGTCGTCGTACGATGTTGCGGCATTGCGGATTAATCATCGTTAGACGTCAGCGAGGCATGTTTTCAAAGGTGCGATGGTGGCGTAAACGCGCATTTTGAGGGAAGGATGGCAATACGGGTTCGGTTGCAAGACATCATTGAGGGAATGGAGTTCCAGTCCGATGAGATGACCTCGTACTTGAACACCAGGACGGGGGAGGTGGTGACTGTCGCTGCGGAGCACCTCACCGCCGCCGAGGCAGGGGAAGAGGATGTGGAGCTGGCCGACTGGGAACGAGACGCGATGGCCGTGGCGCGGGCGGTGGTTGAAAGTACTGACTATGTACGGTTCCCGGACCAGTTTGAGATTGACGAGTACCATATAATGGAGCGATTCGCCGACTCATGTGTCGAGGAGGAGGCACGGATACAGTTAGACCGGGCGCTACGGGGTTCTGGCGCGTTTCGGCGCTTCAAGGATACCGTGAACCAGCTGGGGTTGGCCGAACGATGGTATGCATTTCGGGACCGTGGTTATGAGGAAGTGGCGATTGAGTGGTGCCAGGCGCACGGGATCGACTTCGAGCAAACGGCAGATCGCGGCGGAGCTGACACTTAACGGGTCGGCAGTCCTCATGTAGATGAAGCCCGAGGTGATGATCCATCCGTGAACTGGCCAACCAGGGTCGCCAGATTGACGTAGCGAACGTCTACTCCTTTGTGATGTCGACTGTATGAGCGTTCCACGTCCGTGGCCACTACCCAATTGCGGCCTTTAGGGTATTGACGTCGAAAAGCGAGCAGATTCCCGGGATCGAACTCGTCGGCCGACCATTTGCATTCGATCGCATCGGGAGGACTCCCTCGCTGGCAATACACAAAGTCGATCTCATGTTTGTTCTTATCGCGCCAGTAGCGAATTTCTCGTGTCTGCAGATGCGCGTGAAGCTCATTGAGCACGAAATGCTCCCACAGGGTACCGAGATCCTCCCGGCGCAGCGCATCCCAACCGCGCAGATAACAGACGAAGCCCGTATCAAATGCGTACACCTTCGGCGCTGACACGATTTCTGTCGACCGGTGTGTGCTGAACGGACGCACAATATGAGCAACGAGGGTCGCTTCGAGAACCTTGAGATAGTTGGCGACCGTTTGCCGGCTTATCTCACACGGAGCCGTGAACCGCGTCGCTTCGAAGATGCCGCCGCTCTGCGCGAAGATCAATTCAAAGAGCTTTTGAAACGAAGCTCGCCGTTCCAGGCGGAACAATTCTTGGACATCCTTGGCCCAATAAGAGTCGACCCATTCTTGGAAGTCGGCTTCTGGTATTTTTTCGGAGAGGAAGAACGGGGGCAACCCTCCGCGAAGGAGCCGGTAGGAAATATCATCCCTGTTAAACGCAACAAGATCGGCGGTGACCATCGGCGTGAGCCACACTGTCCTCTTGCGCCCCGTCAATGTATCACGAAACTTTGCAGAAACACTGAGGGTGGACGAACCAGTCGCAAGGATCTTTACATCTTTGTAGTGATCCGAAGCGATCTTCAAAAGCTGTGAGGGATTCATGAGCCGATGAATCTCATCGAGCACGATCCGTTTTCCACGGACCTCACTCAGGAACCCTTGCGGATCTTCGAGTAGGCGTCGTGTTCTTGGAAGCTCGCAATCGTAGTACTCCGTGCCCGGCAAGAGCTGGCTCAGAACGGTCTTCCCAACGCGACGTACCCCTGCAAGCCAGACGATGGTCCGCTCTTTCCAGGCTGTTTCGATCTGCTCCAACCAGAAACCTCTTGAGAACATACGCTAGTAGTTTAGCACATGGTGCTACCAAATGCAAAAGTTGTGGCATTTGGCCTTGACCGCCGTGCTTGGCGAAAGGGAGGTCACCGTCACCCGGATCGTCACCAAATTGAACCTCGACAAAAGCCTCGTCGTGCCCGAAATGATCAGGGGTAGTATAACAGCCGTTCCATCAAGCATCACCCCCGTCTTCATCGAGTGAGTGGTAACTCCTGCTGGACATTTAGCAGGATTGCCGGGGAACAGAGTGTAGCCTCAGCACCCGCAGCTCAAAGCAAAGGATTCAGAAATAGGTGTTGTGTCCCCCAATTTCCGGTGTTGTGTCCCCCAATTTCCCAGGATTTCCCAGAGCGACCATCCTTTTCAAGATGCGCACCATCCCGATAGACACACTGGATGAAACAAACGACGGGGGCGGCAGTTCAGAGTGAGCAGTGCCCTATTACAGGCCTGCGGACCCCGCGAGCCACACCCCCGTCAAGTAGATATTCTACTTGCCAAAGGTATGCCCGTCACCTGTAAAATGGTAGACCCCCAGCGCCCTCTAGGCTCGTCTTCTCTGCTCGACCTCACTCTCTCCTCGGACAGGTGGGCAATGATCGATGATTCCTTGAGACTGGGGACTTTTTGTCTCAGGGGGACATGTCAGGCTATCATAACCGGGAGGCTCATGACGAGCGCGAGCTAGTACACAAGCGAAAGGATGAAAAATGAAAACGCGACTGTTCACTGTATCCGTGTTTCTTGTGGGTATGGCTTTGCTGGTTCCGCTGCTATCCACGGTCGCCAAGGCGCAGCCAGCCTCCATTGCCGACGCCGAAAACGTGGAATTTGTGGGACAGATTGGCGGCGGCGTCTACGCTGTGGCGGTGCAGGAGGACTACGCCTATATAGGCGATGGTCCGCGTCTGACCATTCTCGACGTCTCCGATTTGACCGCACCCTCCGCAGTCGGGAAGACGATCCCCCTGCATGCTATTGTGCAAGATGTGGCGGTGGTAGGTAACTATGCTTATCTCGCCGTTGAGGGTGATGGGCTGCACATCATCGACGTTTCCGACCTAGCGAACCCGACTGAGATCGGTTCCTACGATACGTCCGGATATATCTATGGCGTGGCGATGGCGGGGGGCTGTGCCTACGTCGCCGATGGCGGGCTGCGCATCATCGACGTTTCCGATCCGGCGTCTCCGCTTGAGGTCGGCTTCTACGACACGCCGGGAGTTGCCTATGACGTGGCGGTGGCTGGAAACTATGCCTACATAGCCAATAGAAATGAGGGGCTGCGCATCATCGACGTTTCCGATCCGGCGTCTCCGCTTGAGGTCAGCTTCTACGACACGCCGGGGGATGCCAGGGACGTGGTGGTGGTGGTGGACTACGCCTACGTCGCCGATGGGGGAAACGGGTTGGTCATCATCGACGTTTCCAACCCGGCGTCCCCGACCGAGGTCGGTTCTTACGCCACGCCGGGGTTTGCCTTGGATGTAACAGTGGCAGGGGACTACGCCTATATCGCCGGTAATTATGGCGGGCTGCACATCATCGACGTTTCCAACCTGGCGTCCCCGACCGAGGTCGGTTCTTACGCCACGCCGGGGTTTGCCTTGGGCGTAGCGGTAGCAGGGGGCTATGCCTACGTTGCCGATAGGGGCAGCGGGCTGCACATCATTGACGTTTCCGATCCGGCGAACCCGACCGAGGTCGGCTTTTACTGCGACACACCGGGGAATGCCAGGGACGTGGCGGCGACGGAGGGCTATGCCTACGTCGCCGATTATTATGGCGGGCTGCGCATCATCGACGTTTTCGACCCGACGAACCCGACCGAGGTCGGCTTTTACATCACGCCGGGGAATGCCAGGGACGTGGCGGTGGCGGAGGGCTATGCCTACGTTGCCGACGGGAGGAGCGGGCTGCGCATCATCGACGTTTCGAACCTGTTGTCCCCAACCGAGGTCGGCTTCTACGACACACCGGGGTATGCCTTGGATGTAAGAGTGGCAGGGGGCTACGCCTATGTCGCCGATGGGAAAGAAGGGTTGCACATCATCGACGTTTCCAACCCAGCGAACCCGACCGAGGTCGGTTCTTACGACACGCCGGGGGACACCTGGGGCGTGGCGGGGGCGGGGGACTATGCCTACCTCGCCGATGGGGGCAGTGGGCTGCGCATCATCGACGTTTCCAACCCAGCGAACCCGACCGAGGTCGGTTCTTACGACACGTCGGGGACTGCCTGGGGCGTGGTGGTGGCGAGGGACTATGCTTATCTCGCCGATGGGATAGGTGGGCTGTGCATCATCGACGTTTCCGACCCGGCGTCCCCGACCGAGGTCGGCTCCTATGGCACGCCGGGGGTTGCTTTTGGCGTGGCGGTGGCGGGGGGTTACGCCTACGTCGCCGATGGGAGGAGCGGACTGTGCATCATCGACATTTCCGACCCGGCGAACCCGACCGAAGTCGGCTATTATGACACGCCGCGGTATGCCTATGGTGTGGCAGTGGTATGGGACTGTGCCTACGTCGCCGATGGTAGTGGCGGGCTGGTCATTCTGCGCTTTGCGCCCTAGCCGCTGGACTGTCGCTCGTATCGCACCGCTAACGATTCGTAACCACGGCTTAGACGCTGAGGCGGGCTTTGGACCGCCCTAGGCCCCAACGAATAAACCATCGAAGGTGAGCGCGAGCCGTTAAGTAGACGCCTTACAGGATAACACACGGTACGCCGAGAAGGAGGAGCAACACAAATCACGGCTTGGTGAAGGTAAGATGCTCGTGGTCCTTCACGATGCCGGGAAAGCTAAGGGCGTGGTTGTGCATCACCGTGCATACCCCCGGCACCACGACCCGGGCGGCGAGGAGAGATTCGATCCCGTTCTGCAGGGCGTCGGTGTCGCGGAACTTGTAGAGGCGCATCACTCCTGTACTGGCAATGCCTGAGAAGCCTGTGCCCAACGGAGTGATGGTTGGGTGAGACGCTTATCACGAGTGGCGGCAGGTCAATGTAAGCCGTTGCGCATACTGCAGTTATTGCACTTTTACAAATCAACCGCGGGCGTCTTATATTGCAAAACTAGAGTTGTCCAGGTTCTTTGCGGAACTGTATAATGGATGTTAGCGGGCAGGGGCGAAGGCGAGTCACGATATGACTGAGTTTCAGAAGGATCTCACGAAGATATTGCTGGACAAGGGCTTATTGGGCCTTATAGCGATGGCTTTCGGTTTTTACTTGTCCCGTCTCCTGGAAGGCTACCGAGCGAAGCGGTCGTACGACCTCCATGTGCTGCAACAGCGCGTGGACGCCTGCCGAAAGGCGGCCGCCATCATCGCCAAGCACTTCAGGCATCTCATGGGCGTCTACGATATGCTGGAATTGCTTGCGTCGAAACACCCGGAGACGCTGTCAGATGAAGAAGCGGAGCCCGGTTACGAGTACATCAAGAACTACGAACTGATGAACGAAGAGCTTGTTTCTTTGGTGCCTCTCCTCCCTGCCGAGGTCGGGGACGCTCTTGGGAAGTACATCGAAGAGACAAGCCGACTCACTGACATCATTAAAGGGAAATTCGACCGAGGTAAACCTACGAAGGACGAGTTGAGCCTAGCTCTCGCGCGCTTCATTTACGTGTGTGGAGCCGTGATCGCTGCGGGACCATTCCGTCAACCTCAGATTGAGGAGTTATGATCTGCTCGCTAAGGTCCGCGTTGGGGTCAGAGCTTGTATTTCGACATTCTGAAGGTTATTAATCCCGTGGCAATTCCGGGGGCGCAAACCTTATTTCCTAACTGCAGCTATCTTTCTTCATCGCTCCAGCCTTCAGGCGATCACCCATTTCGAGCCAAGAAGGCGCTCCAAGCCGGGCAGGAGGCGAACTTCTGCCTGCCAGAGAGGCCATGGCAAAGGGAATACGCGTCGGATTGCGGTATCTGTCCCGGAATCTGCCGATCATGCTTTTCAAAGGCGCGCATCTCAATGGCTGAACCTGTAAGGATATTAAAGGTAACAGGAGCGGAGTTGTTACAAAACCATCGACGGCGTACTATGTTGGCGTTCCCGGCTAATTATTGAGAGGTTTTCTATATGGCAGATACATTTCCTGAGCTTATCGGCAAGGTCATCCATCACTGCGGGGCTCTTGAGTTGCTCACCAACAATGCGATAAGGGCTCTTGGTACGGATTCCCTGTTGTCGAGTGAGGTCGCAAAGTCTCCGTTCAGGAAACGCATCGAAATCCTCCGGCGCTTACTCAAAGATCGAACCCAACTACCTCCGTCCGAAATCAAGTCGTTGTGTGACGCCCTATGTGAGATAGCCGTGAGGCGGAATGCAATTGCCCACAATCCGATAGTCAGTGATGATCCTCAGAAGCCGGGTACCGAGCATGTTATGGTCGTCAGATATGAAGCTGAAAGGGCAGAGATAAAGGATGAGATTGACTCCAGCGAGCTAGTCTCTCTGGTCAAGCGGACAAACACAACAATGCAGCGTTTCGTTAGACTCATTCCGTCTTCTACGAGAACCTAGCCTGGGAAAATCTCAGGGACATCTCTGAAAGCGCACGCGAAGAGGCGGTTTGTGACTTCGTGGCGCAATTCCGGCGACGCAAACTCTATTCCTTGTCAAGTTACGGTGTCTATCCCCCCGGAATAGCGATGCCATTACCCATCCGAGGCGTCTGGCTTAACGTTGAAGGCCATTTGCCCACAATTTAGGGCGATATGCCTACAAGGAAGCTTGTGGGTTCGTGAGGATATGGTCTTTCAACCCAACATCAGGGTCCAGCCTTTTCTGCTAGTCCGTACTCCCGAAGTCACCGCTGGCTGTTGTGTAATGCACACCGAGGTAGTTGACTCTCTCTGCAGTAAGAAGAAACTCACTCTTCACACCCTCTCCCTAAAGGGCTATTATGAGAAGGATCATCCTGGAGGTGGGAAGAATGGAAAGGAAAACCGCTTGGTTTGGGGTCTTGTGCGTTGCCATCGCGTTAGTGTTAGGGATAGCTGCGTTTGGCTCCGCACAGGACCTTACGGCAACAGAGTTTCGGTCAAACGGCGATCTGATCGCCGGATGGTACTGGCTCAGGGATCAACCCATTCAACACTATGAAGAGTGGACCTTCGTAGGGATTGCGAAAGATATGGAGGGTCTTGCCGTATTCAATTGCACCGATCGTGTCGCTTCTCAGTGCTGTTTTTCTGCCCTACCGGGCGTGGGACTACACTCCGCGCGGGAACTTCGCCTGAAGCTCTCTAGGGATAATGGCGATCGTCTCCCCGCGCTTATCCTTTCCCACGAACACGAGCCCGGTTAGTTGAAGCTCGCCAATCGCCGAGAGGGGCGGGTCGTAGCGCCAGTCGATGCTGTCTTCTTCAGTGCTTCCAAACTCCTCCATGAGCTCGGTGAGGCTTGTTCTTCCGCCTTCTGCAAGGAGCCACTCCAGTGCCTCTCCTCCTTCCGGAGAGAGCTCCATCCGGGCTCTCGTAGCGTTGGCTCTCAGGTACTCAGCGAGCCTCTCCGCAAGCTCAGCTTTCCGCAGAGTCCCGTAGGGGACTTCGTGCCAGAGAGCCATTCCGATAAGATTATCCTTAGTCAGGGTGGAGAGAGCTGTAACAAGAGGCATCCCCGGATCGACGGGATGGCTGAGGTAGCGATCTCTTCGCCTAATCCAGTGTACCATCTCGCGCCTCTCCCACTCCTCTCCCAGCTTCGCCCGGGTCAGTAGATCCTTCGCCATCTTGTCCTCCGGCTGGATGTCAAGAAGTTGCTGGAAAGCCTCCCTGGCCGAGGCGAACTCCCCATCCGACAGATCGAGGTGGCCGCAGAGGAGGTGATAAAGAGGGAGGACGCCCTCGTCGAGATCCGGAATAGACACCTGAGAGAGAAGATCCCGCCCCTCCTCCTCCCGATCCTGCTGCAGGCACAGTGCAGCGAGGTTGAGGATGGCTGTCGGGCTCGCATCGAGATCAACAGCTTTCCTGAGGAGCCGTTCGCCTTCCTCGGAACGGTCGGTGATACGGCAGATGTTCGCCAGGTTCACCATCGCTTCGCTGAAGTACGGGGCGACCTCCAGGGCCTTACGATAGGCCTCCTCCGCTTGTATGATTTTTCCCGCTTGTCTGTAGCTTAACCCTCGCCCGAACTGGTCGACCGCCTCGGGCGGGGGTTCACGCGGAATCTCCCTTCTGTTCAGCACCACGGTGCGCTTCTTCCCACCGATGTGCATCTCCACCTCCTCGTCCTCGGCGAGGACCCCGCGCTCGATCAGGACGCCGGCCGCATGGGTTTTGAGATCGTCGGAAAGCTCGGACTGCGTAAGCATCAGGCGGAGGAACGCCTCTGCCCAGGCATCCTCCCACATCCCCAGCAGTTCAACCATGGAGTGGCGCATATCTTCCTGCCCCTGCCAGATTCCCTCCACCACTGCTGGTCTAATCTCCTCAGAGGGATGCTTTGGATCCAGGGGCTCCCCCTCTTTCCTGAAACGGTAAGAGAAGCGAAACGGTGGGGCCTTCCCCTCTTGGATCAACAAGGCGGCCGTGGTGTAGAGGTCGGGAAGCCCGAGCCGCGGTTCTTCTCCCTTGGCCCGATCCCAGAGGGCGAGCGCCTCCTCCACCCGCCCCAGGTTAATGGTAGCCACCCCGATGTAGAACCAGCTAATTCCATCGAGAGCCTCCTCGAACCCTACTCCCTCCTGGTAGGACCGATAGACCTGGTCGATTTTCTCATCCCACTGGAGCCTCGCCAGGGCCTCGATCACCTTAGTCAGCTTATCAAGCGGAACGGCCGGGTCTTCGAGGAGCGCGATCGCCCGCTCGATGTGCGAGCGGGCTTTCTTTGTCTGTCCGAGTTCCTCGTAGCATTCTGCAAGGGTGCAATGGGCAAAGACGTTCGTCGGGTGATACTCGAGGGCCTGGTGGGCCGTGCGGATAGCGCGCTGGATATCGCCACGCAACGATGCGCAGAGAGCGAGGTTGTTGAGGGCCGGGACCGCACACTCACAAATCTGCGTTGCCTCACGGAACTTGCGCTCGGCCGCCTTGGTTCGGCCAGAGTCGAGGAGCTTCTGCCCCTCCCAGTTCAGCTTGAGCACCTGCTCTCCCATCTGGGGGTGACGAAGAAGGAACGCCGAGAACGGATCCATCTTTGTTGTGTCTCCCCGCATTCTTTTGTCTCCTCCCGTATGCCGTCAAGGAGTATACGGGCAAGCCGTTTCCCAGGCGAGTCAGGTACGAAGAGTAATAAAGACGGGCCTTTTGTGGTGCGCGCCCGAGCGGTTGAACGCTAATAAGCTGTTCCCATCGAATCCACAGGGGCTCTGCGAACGGGTGGGGTTTCCCCGTTTTAAAAAAGGTGCTAGTCTAAGAGAGTGATGACACGGAAGGAAGGAGCGATAGTGAGCGTAAGGGTCTGGACTTCCAACCCAACATCAGGGTCTAGCCTTTTCTGCTAGTTCGTACTCCCAAAGTCACTGCTGGCTCTTGCGTAATGCACACCGGGGTACTAAACGCTCTCTGCGGTGAGAAGAAACTCACTCTTCACACCCTCTCCCCAAAGGGTTATCATGAGGAGGATCATCCAGGAGGTGGGGAGAATGGAAAGAAAAATCACATGTCTTTTGGTCTTGTGCCTTGCCATGGCGTTTCTGTTAGGGCCAGCAGCACTTGCTTCCGAGCAGAATCTTACAGCAACAGAGTTTCGGTCAAACGGCGATCTGAACAGTGGCTGGTACTGGCTGCGGGATCAGGCTCTTCAACAGTATGCAGAGTGGACCTTTGAGAACGTCCCCGCAGGACCTTCGGATCTGAGGCTTGAGATCACGGCCCTGGCGACCGACCGTGCAGGCGGTGGGAGAGGCTTCCCCGCGCAGTTTCGGTTGATCTACGGATTCCCGGGAAGCGGGATGATGGGAGGCGCCTTTGAGACGCAGATGGTCACTCTCCCCAATGTCTCTTCGCCGGATGATCCCCTCGGCTACACGTGTCGGGGCGTGGTGACCATCTCCCGCTCCGCGTTTCCAGCGGCTTCCACCCTCGTATTTAAGGTAGAGCGAACCTCGCCCGATGCTTACCACGTCGCGTTCAAGAAGGGAAGTCTCGTGATCCTCGCTCCTACCGCGGAGGCAGCGGCTCTTAGGCTTAAGGTGGCAAGCCCGTCTGACTTTGCGTCAACAGGGGGCGTTACTCTGGGGACTGCCTGGTGCAGAAGACCGGGGCAGAACCTTGAGTGGACGTGGGAACCGCTCAGCGAGGGTGGATCGATCCTCGAGGCTGCGGTGAATCTCAACCTGCTTATGACAAATACGTTCGATGGAGGAAGCGGCTTTGATGCCGTTTCGCCGGTGACCGTGCTTGATCTTGCAGGCAAGGTGGTCGAGATCGGTACGGTGCAACTTATAAATACCTTTAAACCTCGATTTAGCAGCGATAGCGGTGGAATCGGGTACACGGCAAGCGGCTCCTACGAGCTGAAAGATCCCAAGATCATCCTGAACGGTTTCAGACTTAGGCTTGCCTGGCCCGCTATCGCCCCACTGGAGGAGGAAACTGAACCGACCCGCACCACGCGCCACTTCGGAGGAAGCGAAAAGAGCGCTCTTTTGGCCTACGTCACTATCTCGTCGGGGGAAGAAACAGAGGCGCCGCTTCAAACCACTGTTTACGACATCCTCAGTGATCCCCTGATCTATAAGGGAAAGGCAGTACGCCTGGAGGCTCAGTTCTACGGATGGACCGGAAAGCTTGTTGATTGTCCTCCCCCTGTAAGCCGAAGCGACTGGATCATCGGTGCTGATGGGTGGTACATCTATGTGACCGGCCCCTTTCCACCAGAGTTGTCACCTGGGGAGACGGAAGACTATGGAAGGCCCATGGTATTAGTAGGCACTGTCAGGACCAAACTTGAACCCCCGGCTCGCATGTGTCCATACATTGAACTTCAGTCCGTTGAGGTCATGGAGGATCAAGAAGAGTGAATCTCTCCGCTCTGTAGGCGGGAAGCTTCGCTTTACCGCATAGAGCGAGCCTCTTTTTCACAAAGATGCTGCACAAAGATGAAACGGTAGCGATCGAAGGAATCGGGCGGGTCCGTCTACGTCTTATCCCGACCGAGGAGGAGCTGATCCGGGCAGAACGCGCGAAGCGGGCGCGCGGGTTCTTCCTGAACCTTGTCGAGGCCCTTCTGATCGAACCGCCCTACGTGCGAGAGGATTGGGTGCGCCTTCCTGAGGGAGAACTGCGAAAGATAGCCCTCCTTATCGCGGAGGCAAACGAGCTTTCCCCGTACTTTAGGCCCAAGCGAGAAAAACGCTTCTACAACGCCTTTAGAAACGCCTGGCGGATGAAGCGGTCGAGTCACAACGAGGCGGTCTTTCAGCGGGCGATCGCAGCGTGGAAGGCGCATCTTGAAGAGGGGATCTCCGCAGCAGCGGAGGCCTACGAGAGAGCAGTGGGAAAGGAACGGGAGATACTCGCTTCTCTGGCGCGGGCTGGGTTCGTCCTCTCGCCGACCGCCCTGTCAAAGTTCAAAAGGAGTGTGGAACACCTGGAGGAAGGGACGCTCGGAGCCACCCTTGAGGCGGCCTGGTCAGACGAAGAGTTGGCAGAGATCATCGACGGCTGGTTCGATCTGGAGCCGTTTCGTCGGCGGGAGAGGATCATACGCGCCGCGTTTGCCGCCTACCTGCGCGGTGAGTACGCCCTTGCGATCTACGGCCTCTTCCCCCAACCAGAGGGGGTGATGTGGGACTTCCTCTCCTGCTCTAATCCGTCTGAGGCAGAACTTGAGGATCTGATCGGGGTCCAAAATCGCACCTTCGTCACGGTAGAGGCGCTGATCCGTGAGGTGTTATCCCGCCTCATCGGGGAGGAGGATCTCCCCTTCTACCGCTTTGTCAAGTTCGTCGATGTCGTGGACGATGGTTCTTTAAACCGTCACGCTGTAGAGCATGGGGTCTTAATTGAATTTGGCACGAAACAGAACGCCCTGCGCTTGATCCTCTACCTCGACTTTGCGCACTTTGTCCTTGGGAAGCTGCAAGGATAGCGATCAGTACGTAGCTTTCAGCTTCATTCGGGACCGATTGTTTCTCGATTGACATCGATCGTTTTGTTGCTACAATAGTAGCTATATATCAACTGTCAGAGGTGAATCATGCCGTTTGTGAACGTAAGGGACCTCCATAACCGTACGGCTGAGATTCTGCGAAAGGTTGGGGAAGGAAACCCGGTCTTTGTCACCCGCTATGGGAAACCAATCGCTGTTATCCGGGACCTTGCCGAAGAGGATCTTGAGGGGCTTGTCATGCTGTCCGATCCAAAGCTACGCGAGGGCCTAGGAGAAGCTCGCGCCGATGTAGCTGCAGGACGTGTGTCTGATCTGGACGACCTGATAGCTGAAACCGCGGCTGAGCTACAGAGCAAGCGTTGAGTTTTCGAGTCAAGGTAACACACAAAGCGAGAAGGGAACTTGGGCGTCTTTCAGCCAACCGACGTTATCAAGTCCTTAAGGGGCTCAAGAGACTCAAAGAAGATCCATCCCCAGATGGCGATGCAATCAAGACAATTGTGCAAGACCCCAAAGGGAAGTTAAGACGGCTGCGGATCGGCAACTACCGGATCTTCTTTGAGGTAGAAGAAGATGGGGTATTTGTGCTGCGATGTGTCCACCGGCAGACATTGGAGAAGGCTATACGTCACTTGCTTCAGCGCTAGAAGTGCCCCACACGAGGACCCTTCAACGCCGATGGGTTTGGCATCAAAAGAGTCCTTGTGTTGCGGTTTTCCAAGGATCATGGCATGTTAGATCGATCAAAGTGTACTTGCTGCGTAGGGCGTGGCGGGTAGGGAGTCAGTATACAGCGGTGTTGTTCGGTGCCTTCCGTTTGGTTTCTTGCCCTTATTGGGAGTAGTATGATTTTGCTGTCACTCTTTTATCGGAAGGCAGAAGATAGTTGTAGCTGGAGATTAAGGCCTTGCGTTTCGGTTATTCAAAAAAAGGGGGGGTTAGTGTGCCCTGGTATATATGGATTATCTCGGCATTAGGTCTTTTCATTGCTGAGATATTTACTCCTGGCTTCTTACTGGCATGTTTTGGTGTTGCCAGCCTTGTGACCGGATTGCTCTCCTTCTTAGGCGTGGGGTTACAAGGACAAATAGTCACCTTTTCCATTTCTACCATTGTTGTGTTTTTCGGAATTAGACCGGTTTTGCTAAAGTATTTCGACGTTTCAACTAAAACAAACGTTGATGCGCTGATAGGCAAGAAAGGGCAGGTGACGGAAAGAATTGATCCCGAGACAAACAGCGGAAGAGTGACCATTGGCGGAGAAGATTGGAAGGGAGCATCCATTGGGAAGAGCACTATTGAAGTTGGTGAGGAAGTAACTGTCACTAGAGTTGAGGGCACCAAGGTCTTCGTGAAACCAGTAGCAAAGTAGACTGGAAGGAGGAACAAAATGTGGGCAGTCTTGGTTGTGTTGGCGGTTGTGGTGATTCTAGTAGTTGTTTTTGTGGCAAAGGGAATTGTAATCGTACATCAAGCAGAAGCAGTAGTTATTGAGAGGCTAGGAAGATACAACAGAACCTTACACGCTGGTATCAACGTAATATTGCCCGGCCTTGAGAAGAGAAAAGCGGTGACGTGGACAAGGACTGAGGAGATATCTACGGGCGAAGAAGTCATCATGGAAAGAGAAAAAGAAGGCGGAGAAGCTCCTGATGAAGAAGCCGCAGTAGAGACTACTGAATCCGCATACAAGGCTCCTACTGCAAGAACGCGCGCAAGACCAGGAACAGCCATCAAAAAAATTATAACAACGATGACTACAATAGATTTGCGTGAACAAGTTTATGACTTTCCCTCACAAGGAGTTATTACTAAGGACAACGTTGCGCTCACGATCAATGGCTTGCTGTACTATCAGATTACAGAGCCATTTAGGGCAGTATATGAAGTACAAGACTTGACTAAAGCCATTGAGAAACTGACCCAAACAACTCTGAGAAATGTTGTAGGCGGAATGGATCTTGATGGAACACTGTCATCCAGAGACGTCGTTAACATGAAGCTCAAAGCAATACTGGACAAGGCGACAGACAAGTGGGGCGTAAAGATAAACCGTGTTGAAGTGCAAGATATTGACCCACCCGACAAGATCAAGGACGCCATGGCTGAACAGATGAAAGCCGAGCGTACAAGACGTGCAACCGTGCTGGAGGCACAAGGGAGTAGAGAATCAGAGATAACGAGAGCTGAAGGGGAAAAGAGAGCTAAGATACTGAAAGCAGAAGGGGAAGCAGAAGCGCGCATAAAAGTCGCCCATGCGGAAGCAGAAGCCATCACAAGAGTTACCGACTCGATCGCCCCAAGTAAAGGCGATCCCGGAAACTACCTGATTGCACTTAGATATATAGAGGCGCTAAAAGAAATGGTTTCCGGAAAGGATAATAAGGTTATTTACCTGCCCTATGAAGCTACCGGCATCCTCAGTTCTATAGGTGGCATAAAAGATATGCTCGAAGGTGTAAGAAAGGGGCCATCATAGGCGGCAAAGTCGAGAACGAACCTTAGAGTACTTGTTCTCTTGTTAGCCGAGTGACGTGGAACTAGGACGTCCAAAGGGAGGGACATGTCTATTACCAAACAACTAGCCGTCGCTGTGGCAATCTTAGTTGGCGCGATTTGTATAATGGGATATTCGCAGACTGCAGCTACCAGCGAAGGAGTTGTCATAACAATTCCGGAAAGCGTATTCACGTACGTGGATACTGCAGCTACCTATATTGGGCACGGAATTATCTGCGTGATGAACCGAGGCATTAGAGGAGAGGTATCCGGTGATTTTGAAAAACCGGTCGGGTATCTTGGACTCGTAACGGGGATTCTTCTCTTGTTCAGCCTTTCCAAGTTTTTAAGAAAGGTGCTATGGGTGGGGGTAGTTGTTGGATGGGCTTTGCTTGTTATGCGTGTTGTACTGGATGTAACTCGCGGTTGACTGAGTTAGAGGGGACTACACACAACTCTCCCATTGAGGCACGGGCCCAATGTAACACAATTGGACTTGTGTTGAGTAGTAATTAGGGCGCTTCTAATTGTCTGCGTCCTGAGCTCCCCACGCTGAAAAAGACAGTTGCCTCACGAGAGATGCGTTTCCTGTTTGCGTATCAATTGTGATAAGTAGATTCTCAGTGGTTACCCCATAGAGGTGATCTTCGACAAAGAAAAGGCCGAAGACATCGCGATAGCCAGTGTCTCCAATTTCAGTGGCCTTTCCTGTGGATGGATTAACGCTGATGAGGACATCGGTTGTCCTTCCTGGCGCCTTTACGGTGCCGAACAAGGAACCATCAGGTCCAAAGGCTAGGTCTCCGCTTGATTCATATCCATTTCCAAAGGTACCAATGACAGAAGCTCGCCCCGTGCTCATGTTGATGGACACAAAATCTCCTGTGTCGGTTGCGCTATAGAGGTTCCCGGAATTGTCAAATGCCAAGCTATTTACGTCAGCGACACCGAGTCTTGTGCCAACTGGATCAGCCTGGCAAGTTTCCGGGTCAATTTGGTATAGCGTTTCGAAAGAGATGGCATACAAGCTTTTGGTCGTTTGATTCCACGCGATATCAGTGATCTCAGGGCTGCCACCTCCAGCGGTTTTTATTGCTCCAACGTGAACGTCTCTCCCATTAGCGCTCGGGTCAACGGTGTAGAGATCGTTACTGCTTTCAGCGTACACAGCAGGATTAAGGATAAAATCGTTGTCGCCATCCTTCTTGAAGTCCGGCTCGCGGGTTTTGCCTTTATACTCTCGTTCGCGGGGGAAAACCTGATCGATTGAGTACTCACCACGCAGAGGACCCACATCGAGCCAAGCGGGTGTTACGTAAGCTTCGTGAATGGAGAAGTTCGGCCTAGTTATCAGCTGGGAAAGGATCTCTGTAGACATGTCGACAAAATCTGGCCAAGTAAGGTCAGTCCAGCCCAAAAAAACTTTCGCCTCATGATCTAAGAAAGCATTTGCAAGTGCTCTATACTTAAAGGACTCACACACGTCAATAATGACCAAACTGCCAGGATACTCAACATTATTAAGGAGTCTCCCGTTTACTGCGAAGTAATCTCCTCCTCCAGGCACGGAAATGATTTCTACGCCCACCTCGTGTGCGGTTTGCCAAACGTCTCTCAGCGAGGAAGCGTCAGCAACTACTCCAGTAGCAATGGCTATTTGATGCTGCAAAAGCCACCCATGTGCAAGACCATGGGTACATATGTAGATGAATTCATAATCACCAAGTGATTGATACTTGCCTATGGTAACATCGGCATTCGTGAGCGGGCCCTCCACATTATACCCGATCAATCGGAGATTACTGATTAGGTCAGGAATACCTTTGGGTGTGCCATATTGATGCTCAAAGGGTAATAGGATTATGGCGTTCTTGCCCCCACCTCCGCTGGAAGATGTCTCGTCCCAAACCACTTCTCCTTCTGAATCTTCATGGCTACGAGGGTTCGAAGCAATGGGCGAAGTATGCGAAAGCAGGACGTTATCCGGACCTAAGTAAGTAAGGATCGAACCAGGAAGGCCGCACGTGTACAAGACCGAAATGTTTCCAGCCTCTGTTGAAGATGCGTTTTCCACGTCAGGCTGTTTCTTAAGCCAGACTACTGTCTTTTCGATTGTCTCGGGGTCTCCCAGTTGCGCTAGCTCTAGAAACATCTCTGCGCCTGCAGACTGAGTATTCAGAATCTGTTCAGCCTCTTCTGTGGTTAGGTGTTGCGGATTGAGCCATTCCATTATCCATTCACAGCCAGTTAGCGTGCCGACAATTGCAAGAGAAACCGCCACAATTAGTAGTAGCTTATATGCTCTCATTTTTCTGTCCTGTCCTCTATTTTCCGAGATTATTCCATTTCATTTACCTAACTGAAGGCAATTCTAGGGGGAGCATCTAGCGATACTGTGACGCATCTGCCTCGTAACTCGTAAAGAGCACTGACAAACAATTCGTCTAAGGGCACTATCGCTCCTTGCGCTATCATTTTTCTGTCTCCTTTTTGCCCTTCCAGATCACGCACTTCTATTTCACAATGAACTGTTGATACAAGACGACCGCAAGAGCAACGACTGAAATGGTCACGATTAGAGTAGTCGGAAGATCTGGCCAGGGAATGCACCAGTCACCTATACAAAATATCGGCAGATCGAAAGGGATGACCCCGCCAGGACGGGATGAGACGACGCCGTAATACTGGACTTGCAGTGGAAAGCGTTGCTGTGGCACGGCTGAGACGCGCCAAATCCCTTGTTTTGGGGAAAAGACTGTCACATGCGAAAAGCGCGTACCCGAATAGATCTTAGCCCCGGGATACCCTGAGGTGACTCGCCTCCCTGAAGGGTCCACCAGCTTAGCCTGCATACGTCCGCCTTCCGACCATGCCAAGGTATAATGAAGTTCTTGTGCTGCTCTGATTAGTTTAAAGGCACCCAAGGAGATCGCACTTCCTGGCAAAGTTATCACGGGCATGCCCTTGGAAGTAAAGTCGACGATCTGCTTACTACCCAGCGTCATGTGTCTGACCTTAACGTAGGTACCAAACAGCTCAAATGGGGTTGAGGCATAGCTATAAATACCACATCCTGATCCAGCAGCTACGTTCCGTAAGAACTTTTCGTCAATATCACCTGGATCACCAAAAGCGACCGTATGGATACAGATCCCCTTACGCTTAGCTTCAACTACTGGCCCACTCAGGATCTGCGACTTACTTAGCCCTGTGTTGCTCATACCATCGCTGAGAAGGATAATGAAACGTTTTGCTCTAGGCACTTTATCAAGTTCCCGTAAAGCTGTTGTCAAGCCAGCTCCGACGTTGGTTGAAGCTACCGCCTTCAATTGAATTACGACTCTCTTAGCCTGGGCGTAGCTGCTAGTGAGCTGAAGGGCAAGATTTGCATCGCCGCTAAACGTAACAACAGCGATCTCATGCACCACTCCTGGGAGCCGGGGTTCGTTGGCAACTTGCTCAATAAACTGGAGTGCCGCTTGCTTAGCAGATTCAATCTTAACCCCACCTTTCCACCGCCAAGCCATGCTGCCTGACACATCCATGACTAGAACAGTGGCCGTGGGAGACGGCTGAGGACCCGGGGGAGTAGGTGTTGGTGTAGGACCAGGTGTCGGCGCTGGACCGCCTTTGGTGGCGATAAAGTCCTGGCTAGTGACGTTTCGGTTTGCGACACTAACTGACCTGTAGGGAGGAGCAAAAGAGTATCCTGGCTTCACTGGTTTAGCGGTATAGTTGCCCTTCCTCAAACCAGTAAATGTATAGCTCCCGTTTTGATCTGTTATCTCGATAGCAGACGACGCGCCCGTAAGTTGAACGTACACCCCGGATAAGCCTGTCCCTTCACAGGTTATCCGGCCAGAAATCGAGAAGTATCGCACTTGTGATATACCAGTATAAGTGACGGATATGAAGAGAGCGAGGAACATAAGTACACTTGCTCTGCGCATTCTACGCACACCTCCCTGACAATGTAACGTTATCCGCCTCTTGCATCGTACACTTTCCATAGCAGCGTGCTAATTACTAGTAACCCGGAAAGACGGCGGACTTCCAGAAGAGAAAGAAGCCAATAGCCCCGTAAATATGAATTATATTCATGCGCCGCCTCCCTTTGTTCTTGAACCATCTACCGATATACCCACTGTAGAACTTATCTTAATTGCCTTCACCTACTATGCGCCATCTATTATTCACTCAAAATCTGGTAGACTGCTTAACCCCACGCCTCTTCTCGGTGGCGAACAAGAGTTATTTCGCAATCTTCGCCACAAATACGTCCCCAAAATACCCCCCACCAAAAGCGGGTTGTAAAGCAACCTGGGTTGGAAAGTCCTCCGAGTTGGTAAACCCTACCACATACACGCTGCCTGAGAAATCAACGGCAATGCTGTACCCTTGATCCCCGCCGGTTCCGCCAAGGTAGGTGGAGTAGACAAGGTCGGAAGTAGTGCAATCCACCTTTACAACAAAGGCGTCGCCGTTGAACCAAAAGGCCCCATATATGCGACTACCACCTCCAAAACCTGGCTGGAAAGCAGCCTTCGTTGGAAAGTTCAGCGATTCGGTCCTACCTGTAATATATACATTGCCGGAAGAATCGACCGCGATAGCGCTACTCTGATCGCCTTTACTACCACCGAGGTAAGTGGAGTAGATAAGGGCAGATCCGGAAGGGACCACCTTCGTCACAAATGCGTCGGAGTCACCGCCCAGAACTGGCTGGAGAGCATCCTTTGTGGGGAAGTCCGCCGATGTGGTGTTTCCAGTAACGTAAGCATTGCCGGAGGAATCGACCGCGATACCGTTACCCTTATCGACGTCACTCCCTCCGAGGTAAGTGGAATAGATAAGGCCAGATCCGGAAGGGTCCACCTTCGTCACAAATGCGTCCCAGCCGCCCCCCAGAACTGACTGGAGAGCATCCTTTGTGGGGAAATCCTCAGAGCCCGTCTGACCGATCACATATACGTTACCAGAGCAGTCCACTGTCACTGAGTAACCCCAGTCAAACCCGCTACCGCCAAGGTAGGTGGAATACACAAGATCTGATCCAGTAGGATTCACCTTGACCAGGAAAGCATCCCACTCCCCACCACCAGAACTTGGCTGCAGGGCATCCTTTATGGGGAAATCCCCACTCCACCCAGTGGTTCCGCCAGTGACGTAAGCATTCCCCGAGGAATCTATAGCAATGCCCGCAGCCCTATCGTCTTTACTGCCACCAAGGTAGGTGGAGTAGACAAGGATAGACCCGGAAGGGTCTATCTTCGTCACAAATACATCGTGTTCGCCGCCATAAGTTGGTCGCAGGGGATTCTTTGTAGGAAAATCCTCGGAGTAGGTTCCGCCGGTCACATATACGTTACCAGACGAGTCCACTGCGATGCCCTCGCCCTGATCGATTCCACTACCACCCAGGTAGGTGGAGTAGACGAAGGCCGAACCCGAGGGATTCAGCTTCGCAACAAAGGCATCATCATCTCCCGCACGATGATTCAGCCGCAGCAGATCTTGGGCAGGGAAGCGGCCATAATAGGTGCTCCCTGTAATATAGGCATTTCCCGAATCATCCACCGCGATATCCCAGCATTGATCGTCATCAATACCGCCGAGGTAGGTGGAATAGACGAGAGCCGGGTCGATGATCAGCGGCTGCGTGGGGACGTAGTCGCCCAAAGCGAACGCCACTTGCCCATTTCCAAGCAAGCGGTAGCCTCCCTCGACGGTGACGCGCTCTTCGTCGATCATCTGGTAGATGACAGGCGCCTCTTCAACCAGCTCGCCGATCGGTGTTTCGAGCACCAGCGCTCCATCCTCACGCACGTACATCTGAGAGGCACCACTGTAGACCATGGTGATCGCTGTGGGATCAACGCTTGGAGCAACAACAAACTCACTCTTCAAGCGCCCTTGTTTGCCGCTGTAGATAAGGTCGATCCCTGAATAAAGGTAGTGATAGGTGATGACTGCATAGGTGGGTACGTTAGCTTTCCACTTGTCTGGATCGTTACCCAAGAAGAAGTTGGCGACTCCGGGAAGGGGTTTCTCTCCTTCTACTTCCACTTCTCCATTTGCTCCAGCAAACCGAAGGCGCACTACCGAGCTGCGAGGCACTTCGTCCTCTGTGTGTTCACTGGCAGCAAACACGATCTCTTGGGGGGTGAAGAAGATGGTCTGTTCACCAGCTTTGACCATGAACCGCACGTTCGTATCCGCTTGGCCAGCGTTGGCAATGAAACTGAGAGGAAGCTCCGCTATATCCATCTGAATATTCGCTTGGCCCATCCGCCCATCGTCTTCCTGAAGCCCGGGAAGCATATCTTGCATCGGGGATCCAGCAGCGAGGGTTTGCATTGCTGCCAAAGTGAGAACGACAACCAGGAAAAGAAAGTAAGTCGAAGACGAATTTCTCTTTGAAGGCCTCAATGCAATCATCTCCTTAGATCAGAGAGGCCTGTCATAACTTACAATGGCAGCGAACCACATTACCACTAGTGATGTGTCAAAATCAAGCGGCCATTCATGCAACACAAATGACATTGTGTTGCATCGTTGACAGACATGGTGCTCACGCCAAAACGTTCTTCTCAACGGCATTAGCCAAACGATCACTTACGATCCCGCCTTGTCCACCTTGCAACTCACTCAACATATCTCGTTGAAACGCCCTGTTATGTTGCGCTTTTAGACCACTACCGCCGTCGCTTGGCGAAAGGATTTAAGCGCCTCCTCCACCTCCGGGTCGTGAATGTGGGTATACACCATTGTTGTGGACAGGTCAGAATGGCCGAGCACCTTTTGAACTAAGCGGATCTTGCTTGTCTCACGGTAGCTTGCAATGCCCTGGGGCTTCGGTCTTGTGGGCAGATTGCTTGACAATCTCGCTCCATCATTGCCTGCGCCTTTACTGCCGACTAAGATCTAGCCATCTCACTCGATAGCGAGGATACATGAGCGAACCGCAAGTGACCCTTATCTTCGGCGATCCCTACCGCTGCGAGCGGGCGCTTGCCGCTCGACACACGGCGATCCTCACCGAATACACAGATACCGAACGCCACACTCTGTTCGGGGATGAACTCGACATGCCCTCGCTTCGGGTAGAGCTTCAATCCACTCCATTGTTCGCACTAGGACGTCACTTTGTGGTTCGTCACACCGATGCGATCAAGGAGACAAAGCGATTCGCTGCGCTCGTTAAACGAGAGCTACCACCGTCAACCTTCCTCACCCTCCTTGCCGGAGAATTGAAGGAGTCGAACCCTATCGTCAAAGCAGTGAAAGCGTGCGGGAGTGTGCAGGCGCTCCCGCGGGCAAAAGGGAAGGGCTTTGAGCGCGCTGCCTCAAAGATTCTTACAGAACACGACCTTAATCTCACCCAAGAAGCGCTCAAAGAGCTTCTCACGCGAAGCGGTGGGGATCTGCTTGTGATCCTTCAGGAAATGAGAAAGCTCCACGCCTTCTCGCCTAAAGAATTAATCGATGAGACATCTATTAAGCGGTTAAGTTTCACCGCGGGAGAAGGATCAATCTACCCGTTCCTCGATCGCGTTGGCGAACAAAACCTCAAAGCAGCCCTCGCCACACTCGCCACCATCTACGAAGATCCGGGGAGGATCTTCTCCGCGCTTCTGCGCCATCTCACGCGGGTCCTGATGGTGCGCGTTTTACTTGACCAGGGATTCACCGCTACGAAGATGACAACGATGATCGCATCACCAAGCTGGCTCGTGCGTCGGCTCATCAGCCAGGCGAAGGCTCACCCCGTTCAAAGACTCACCGACGTTTTAGACCTCGGGGTCAAACTGGACTTAAAGGTCAAAAGTGGCGGCATCCGACCGGCCGATGCGCTCCTAAAATTGATCCTTGCCGCTACGACTCCTGCGCCACCCGCACCGGAATATGCTCGGAGAAGCCAGCCCTCTCGAGCAACAATCGACTAGCAACAAGAGCACAGTACACGCTTCCTACTACACCAATCCCCAACGTAATCGCAAACCCTTTGATAGGGCCGGTCCCGACCAGCAGGAGGATCAAAGCGGTAAGCAGAGTAGTGATGTTGGCATCGAGCAAGGCAGAGAGTGATTTCTCGAACCCCGCCCGCACCGCAGCGAGTGGCGACTTTCCGGTCCGTCGTTCCTCCTTAACTCGCTCGAAAATGATCACGTTAGCGTCAACCGTCATACCAATCGTCAGGATGATTCCCGCTATCCCTGGGAGGGTGAGGGTAGCGCTGAACAGCACCAAAGCTGCAAAGATAATCAGCATATTGAGAACAAGCGCGATATCCGCGACCACACCAAGGGCGCGGTAGTAGATAGGCATGTAGAGAAGGATGATGATAAACCCAGTGACGATGGTGAGCATTCCCCTGCGAATCGAGTCACTCCCCAGGCTTGGCCCGATTATTTCCTCCTCGACGAAACCCACGGCGACCGGAAGGGCACCGGTGCGCAGTACAATCGAGATTCTCGTCGCTTCCTCCTTGGTGAATCGGCCGGTGATCGTTGTCGAATCCTTCACCTGCCGCCAGCCTTGGGACGCGGCTTTCTTGATCGATTCAGTGATCCGCGGTGCGCTGTATACGGTATTATCAAGCACGATCGCCAGACGGTCATCCACCTTCAGATGCCGAAGCGCATCCACAAACTGTTGTGCCCCCTCCTGGTTGAAGCTTAAAGCGATGTACAGTTGTCCAGCCATCTGCACTGATTGAGAGGTGTGCACACGGGCGTCAGAGAGGGCTGCCCCGGTGAGGAGCGGCTCTCCCTCAACAAGATAAGGAATTCCGTCCCGATCACGCAGGACTTGCTGCGTGGCCGAGGTTGGAACGAGATCAGACATCGCGCTCGTCCCCGCCTCGAGCACCTTATAAAACTCGAGGATCGCGGTCTGGCCAATCAGATTGCGGGCCTCACCCGGGTTCTTCGCGCCTGGGAGGTTCACCAGCACCCTTTCCGTTCCCAATCGCTTGATCTCAGCGTTGGCCAGACCATACTGGTCGACCCGGTTGTTGAGGATTGCGATGATTCGATCGAGCGTATCTCGCTGTTGATCAGAAGGCATTTCCTCGATCCCTTCCGGCTTGAGGACAAGCCTTGCCCCGCCTTGCAGGTCGAGTCCGAGGTTGATCCCTACATCCTTCAGTGGCCAGAATGGGTAAAGGAGGGCAAGCGAGCCAACAGCGACCAAGAGCACGGTCCCAAACCGCAGCCAATCATTGCGTGTCATATTGCTGTGTGCCATTAAAAGCCCCCCTTATCAATCACTTCACACGCTTATCGACGACGCTACTTTTGGCGAGGCGAAGCTTCCCCCCGTCTTCAAGCTTAAGCACAACAGAAGTGTCGCCAATCGAATCGATCTCACCGTAGATCCCACCGGCGGTGACTACGCTGTCGCCACGCTTGACCCCTTTCACAAGTTCTTTGTGCTTTGCCTGGCGTCTGCGCTGCGGCCGGATCAACATGAAATAGAAGACTGCCGCGAACACGGCGAGGATGGCGACGAGGGAGATGATCGACTGCCCTGCCGCGGGCTCATCCTGCCCAAACGCCGCCTGACCAAAGAGAAGAAGTCCCACTCCTACAGTAAAAACAACCGCTCTACCCATACTATCACTCCTTAAAGCTTACTGACACGCCAATGGCGATAGGCCCCGACGAAGAGAAATACAGTGCCTACAACGCCAAATATGACCGCTACAACGATCTCCGCACTCCCTGATAACCCCCTTCCTAAGGCGATTACACGTTCCAAAAGCACGAAAAGATCAGCCCAGATTATACAGTAAAGTCCAACCAAAATCGACATTCTCACCCGTTCTCTGAGCATGGACCATGAAGCAAGAAGGTCATAGAGAACACTCGCCACCGGGATAACCGTCCACAGAATTACCAACGCTGTCGCCGGGGCAGGAAGAAGTGAAATGGCAAACAGAAGTAGAAGGTGCCCAGGGAAGAGCGAAAGGAGCTTTGCCACCGCCCGCGCCTTAAGTGCGGGCTTAACTGATCGAAAAATCAGGTAGCCAAGGTAGAGGATGCTCTCTACGCCGATTACCACTTGCAAAGGTGGGGAGAGATTTCCAACAAACAACACAATCCCAAGGAGGGCAAGAATCAATGGATAAGACCAAATCGGAAGGGAAGAATGATTGCTGGTCATTTACTTGATCCCGGGGAGGAAGAGCCGTGCCAACAGAAACAGGAAACCGAACCCGAGGACATCGGTGACAGTAGTGAGGAAGATCCCCGAGGCAAGTGCCGGATCCTTCCCTAAACCACGTAAACCGAGCGGAATCGCCACCCCGGCCACTCCCCCCACCACCAGAACAAAAAGCATTGCCAGGCAAGCGGCCACTCCCAACAAATAATCCCCTTTCCACAAGTAGGTGATGATCCCTACCGTTGCGCCGATGACCACGCCGTTTACAATACCCAACAGGGCTTCCTTAGCCAACAGGTGCCACCCGCGGCGATGCTCCAGTTCTCCCAAGGCCATTCCGCGCGTGATGATGGTCACCGTCTGCATCCCTGCACTTCCACCCTGTCCAGCGACGACTCCCATCAGCACAGCAAGTGCCGCCACCTTAGCAATAGTCTCCTCAAACACACCGACAACTACGGCAGCCAGCAGTGCGGTCCCCAAGCGAACATACAGCCAGGGTAGACGCATGCGTAACGAGGAAATCCAGGTGGTATCCACCCTCTCCTCAATCGGCACACTCGCCATTCCGTAAATATCTTCAGTCGCCTCTTCCCGGATCACGTCGATTACGTCGTCGATGGTGATAATCCCAAGGAGCTTCCGCTCGCTGTCGACAACAGGGAGCGCATAGTAGTTGTACTTATCGAACAGGCGCGCCACTTCCTCCACATCTGCCTCAACTGAAACAGAGATAACCTCTCGCATCAACAGAGAGGAAAGGTGCGTCTCCGGCCGGGCTAGCGCAAGGTCGCGCAAGGACAGGACACCCTGAAGTTGCCCCTGCTCATCAACCGCATAGGCGTAATAAACCGTCTCAGCTTCTTCCACCCGGCGACGAAGAAGGTCGATCGCCTCCTGGGCGGACATGTCAAGCGACAGGGCGACCACCTCAGGCGACATCAATCCACCGGCCGTATCCGGTGGGTAAGCGAGTAGATCAGTGAGAACCTCGGCTTCCTTCCGACCTAAACTGGAGAGAATCTTACGCTGCTCGGCCTCTGGGAGCTCCTCCAACAGGTCGACGGCGTCGTCGGGATCCATACGGGAGAGGATCTTGATCGCTTCCGTGCGATCGAGCTCGGAGAGGAGTTCGGCCGATTCCTCCGGCTCCATTTCCCCTAGTGGCTCGGCGGCAGCCCTCCGCAGATAGAGGCGATGCAAGAGATCAGACGCCTGCTCATCAGAAAGGTGAGAAAGCACCTCGGCAACATCGGCCGGGTGCTTCAGCAAGAGATCCCGTAGGACGACCTTCTTCTCCTCCATCACTCCTCCTCATAGAAAGCAAGTGCACTATTATACCACTCAAGACTAACAGTCAGCTCCTCGAATTGCCACATTGTATAGAAGGCGAACGAGCGCGTTGCCATTCCCTAAGCGAACAGAGCGAAGCAAGAACACAAAGCAAGTGGCCGACGGATTGGGGCTAAATGCATCCCCAGCATCTCATCTCATCTTCTTATATTACTTCATATAATTAAGGTAGAACCCACAACCTCAACGAAGTTGTAGAAATTCTCCAACTGAGCAGAAAAATATCATAATATCAAGTCATGGCGACCCGTGGAATCGAGCAACTTAAAAAAGCAGGTGTCGCGTTTGAAGTGTTGCCCTACCGCCACGAGGTAAAGGGGGCAAAGGTCGCTGCACAGGCGCTTGGATTACGAGAAGAGACAGTGTTAAAGACCCTCGTCTTTCAAGCAGACAATCACGCCTTTTTGCTCGCCCTGATGGGCGCAGATGGAACGGTGAGCGAGAAAAAGCTCGCTAAAGTCAGCAGCCACAAGCGGGTTAGGCCGGCTGCACCGCGCGATGCACAGCGGATCACCGGCTACAAGGTAGGAGGGATCAGTCCGCTGGGGATTGTGCGCCCGCTTCCAGTGGTTCTCGATCGTGCCCCTGCTTTGCTTCCGCAGGTGGTTATCAACGCCGGGACACGGGGAACCATGGTCCGGCTGGATACAGACGACCTCATTCGCCTCACCGGAGCCACAGTGGCCGATATCCGGGTTGAATAAGAAGCGTACAAGCTATGCTTGCTCCACAGTACCCTTCAGGCCGATTGCCTCAGCCACCTCGCGCATCCCCATGATAACATCCTCGAACAACTCGGAGAGCTCCACGCCGAGCATGTCGGCACCCTTTTGGATCACCTCGCGGTTCGCGCCAGCAGCGAAGCGTTTGTCCTTCCACTTCTTGGCGACCGATTTTGCCTTCATGTCGAGGACGCTCTTCGACGGCCGCACCAGGGCCACCGCTGTCACCAATCCGGTCAGCTCGTCGATCGCGTAGAGCACCCTCTCCATCTCGTGCTCTGGCTTAACATCGGTCACGAGCCCCCACCCGTGTGACATCACGGCGTGGATGTAATCCTCGGGCCAACCACGTTCCCTCAGGATCTCTTCGGTCTTCTGGCAGTGCTGCTGCGGGTAGCGTTCATAATCAAGATCGTGAACAAGGCCGATGATTCCCCACTTCTCCTCATCCTGGTCGCGCCTTCGCGCCATGTAGCGCATCACCCCTTCGACCGTCAGAGCGTGTTTGACCAGGGACTCACTTTGATTAAATTCCTTCAACAAGTTAAGCGCCTCTTCGCGAGTTGGCACATGCGTTGACATTACTTCCCCCTTTTAAGAATGAAGTCACCATCTTGCCGCAAACGCTACTCTACTCACCCGCCACGTGTTCGTCCAGATCACTCATTGGAGGTTAGCGTGCAGTTACAAGTGTGTTTAGTGACATCCAAACATGGAAGCCTAGTGTATTTGAAGGCCAATATCTTCTTGGCGTCGTTTTTCGTCGCAATCGGCAAGGGTAGATCTACCTTGAGCTAGCCTTGCGCAGGTTGCATCAGCTGTTTGGCGTGGTGCTCCTCTACGCCGCGATCAACATGATCGTGAAGGGCCTTCGCTAACCTAGCGCGCACACCCGTTTCGTCGCATAATTACGGCTCCGAAGATGAAAATTGCAATCCTGACCACCGGCGGCACGATCGAGAAAACGTACAACGAGCGCGATGGAACGCTCAAGAACTACCACACCATCCTCCCGGAGATGCTCACCGGACTGCGCCTCCCCGATCTCGACGTTAGCTACGAGCAAGTCGTATTCAAAGACTCACTCGAAATGACGCAAGACGATCGTCAACGCGTCCTGAGAGCGACTCAACGGGCGCTATCCGCATCAGATGCCATCATTATCCTGCACGGAACGGATACAATGGCCGAAACGGGAGAGCTTCTCAATAGGGAGCTTATTAACCTACGGATTCCGGTGATTCTCACTGGAGCGATACAGCCTTACAAGTTCCGCGACACAGACGCCCTGCAAAACGTGACCGAATCCCTCCTCGCCGCGCGTCTCGTCTCACCCGGCGTGTACATCGTGATGCACAACCGCGTCTTGCGTTTCCCCGGGGTAGTGAAGGACAGGGAGAATCTCACGTTTACTAAACGGTGATCCACGCTGCGCGGTTGCTCATCCCTGAAGGCCCTTGATCCAGACCGGAGTGGCAGTGGTAATCTCGGGTGGTACCGTGAGTAACGGCCCTATTGCGTTCTGATATGTGGCGAACCACTCCGATTGCATCGTTTCCTTGAGGGCAGATGGGCTAGAAAGCAGTTCGAAGAGCCATATTGTGTTTTCATCCTCAGCAGCGTAGCAGTAGCAACTTACTCTCACTGCGCTCTCGCTTTCGGAATGTGGTTTGACATGCTCTTCCCACAGATTCTTGACTTCCTCTCGCTTGCCCGGTTGGATTCTCAGCTTCACGAAGAGTGCAAGCATAGACCTGAATCCGTGAAGTAACAGGTGGTGTGAATTGTCTTTTCTCCAGGCAGGATGCTACACTCCGAGGTGTGAGCGTTCATTCAAAGCATTCACCCG
>Ga0209121_10001036_pt1 | contig 29112 bp, 27 predicted proteins | sample Cruoilmetagenom3_FD_187292 | JGI IMG/M metagenome (GOLD analysis project Ga0209121, IMG submission 187292) | Oil polluted marine microbial communities from Coal Oil Point, Santa Barbara, California, USA - Sample 3 (SPAdes) (version 2) | ecosystem: Environmental > Aquatic > Marine > Oil seeps ...
TTTTAGAATTAGAATCATTAGAAAGAGAAGAAAATGAACATCGAACAACAAGTAGCTTACCTGATGCGGGGAGTTGAATATGGTGATCCAATCACGTATCAATCGATGGCAAAAGAATTACGGGAACGGTTGCTTGAGTCAGAAAAAACAGGCTGTCCTTTACGTGTTTACTGCGGATATGATCCACGAACCTCTGATTTACACATTGGTCATACCGTCACCATGCGGAAGCTGCGTCAGTTTCAGGAGCTCGGACACCATGTGATCTTCGTAATCGGCACTTATACAGCCCTGATTGGTGATCCCTCTGACAAAGATAAGCTCAGAACACAATTATCTCCAGAAGAAGCAAGACGAAATGCTGAATCTTATGCAGAACAAGCTTTTCGTATTCTTGACCGTGATAGCACCGAGATACGCTTCAACGATGAGTGGCTCTCAAAACTGACATTTGCAGAATTGATCCGCCTTGCTTCAAATTTCACCGTTCAGCAATTCATGACAAGGCTTAATTTTCGTCAGCGTTGGCAAAAGGATGAGGCGGTGTACTTCCATGAGTTCTTCTACGCACTGATGCAGGGGTATGATGCCTACGCATTAGATGCAGATGTCCAGGTGGGTGGGACTGATCAAATGTTCAATATCATGACCGCTGCTCGAAAGATCATGACTTACTATGATAAGAAACCCAATGTGGGGATAATCTTGGGGATATTACCTGGCACAGACGGCGAGGTTAAGATGAGTAAGTCTTTAGGCAACCACATTCCACTCAACACTTCCCCCGAGGATATGTTTGGAAAGGTCATGAGTGTGCCGGATAATGCCATGTCAAGTTATGCTCGATTGGTGACCCGTTGGTCGGTAGAGAAAATCAGGCAATTTGAAGAGGGTGTCACCAACGGGAAAGTAGCTCCAATGGAAGCAAAGAAAGACCTTGCTCATGAGATTACAGCAGCATTTTATAGTGAGCAACAGGCTGATGACGCAAAGAAACATTTTCAAACAGTAATTCAACAGGGAAGTACACCGGAAGAAATCCCTGAATTTCCAGTTGACAAAGAAGTGATATTGATGGATGCGTTGAGAGAAAGTAAAACGGTTACATCGGGTAGTGAGGTTAGGAGATTGGTTAAACAAGGAGGGATCAAGGTTAATGATGTGAAGGTTTCTGACCCATATTTATCTATTGAGCCAGGTGCAATCATTAAAGTGGGAAAACGACGATTCCTCAGGATTGTGAATAAAAACCAGGAGAATTAAATTCTAAAGGGCTGAGATCCAGCCCTTTATTTATACTTTTCATTCAATTTGACAAAAGGGATGCTTCTTCCATCAATGCTTCTCCGATTGACTCTGCCAATCCCGGTGCTTCAGCTTCAAGGGCTATCACAACAACGATTGGTTCTCCCTGCCAATCTGCGGTTGTGCCGCCTATGAACCATGTGATAGGTTCATCTTCTTCATTTATCCCAAAGGCAGTGATTTGCCAAATTGAAGCATCCTGAGATGTTAACAGGTTTGTCATTTGAGAACTGATAACTGGAGGAATTGCTTGTTTACTTTCAACAAAGCTTGGGAGGGTGTTCCAATTACCTTCCGAATCTTGGAATGCATTGACAAGCCTGGGTTCAGGCAGAACACCTTCATTAGTTAGAGCGCTTGCTGCTAATGCCATTTGTAAAGGACTGACATTAAAGCCTTCTCCCAAATAGAAAGCTAATTCTTCGGAAATGAGTGGAACACCTGATTCAGCGACTTCCACTGGAAGATTGGGTTCAGAAAAGAGGCCAAGATCTTCATAGATGTTCAGTAATAAATCGACTCCAGACAATTTGCCAAGTTCAAACTGAATAATTCGACACCCATTTGAGATTGTATTTTGCCAGGTCAATTCGGTACCTACAGAATTCGCACAATCCAGATCAAGGTCTGTATGTGGAAGCAAGGTTGCAGGTTCTGGATATTGTTGAATTAACTCGATCTGTGCTCCAGCAACAAATGGAAGCAGAGCAGCACCCGGAGGGTAATTTCCCTGAGTTGCGCGGTTAATAAGGGGAGCGTTCTGATCCTCTTTCAGGTTCTCCCAATCGGATTCAAGATTACCGGCATCAAAATAAGGATGGGATGCCATAACCAGGATCTCACCTGAATTCGCATTCATCAAGATAGCTGTGCTGGCCGGGGACACATTGATGGCATTTGTCAGGAGTTCATCCGCTCTTTTTTGCAGATCTAAGTCAAGAGTTAGCCGCACATCCAAACCGGCAGGGGGTTGGTTGTAAATGAGATCGTGCCAAATTTGTGTCTTGAATGAATATCCTTCGTATCCTCGCAAATAGGAGAACATTGAAGCTTCGATACCGGTTTGTCCAAATAAGGAATTAGTATAGCCAACGACAGGGTAGAGGGGAATGTGGAAGCTTGTTCGTTCATAATGACCATCTTGTTCCGTGTTGGTGATGATAATCCGATTGTTACGGTCGAGTATGTCTCCACGTGGAGAGTAACGATCATGAATCACCCAGCGTGGATTTTCAGGGCGGTCAACCAGTGATGTTCTGAACCAAAATGAAATTAAACTGGTGGTGAAAATCTCAATGATCAACACAGCCACCATCAGCCAGCTGGTCAATATAAATCGAGGATGATTGATATGAGGCGATTTAACATTGTTATCGATTTGATCACTTATGGACCATAAGATAAGGAATGCAATGAATGAAGTTAGTAGAGAGGATCCACCATAAGAGATAAAAGGCAGAGTTACGCCAGTTAACGGGAGGAGACCGATATTCCCTCCGATGATTAAAATACTCTGTATGCCGAAATAGTAGATCAAACCCAGGGCGAGATAGCGATGAAATGAGTTCTGAGTTGCAATAACAATTTTTGTGCCTCGGTACAGAAAAATTATGATCGATATAGAAATGACCATCACGCCCAAAAAACCCATTTCTTCAGCAATAGCAGAGAAAATAAAGTCTGATACTGCTACTGGAATCAGGTTTGGGCTACCAAGTCCAGCACCTGTTCCGATCAGGTTTCCTTCAGCAATAGCAATCATTGATTGAATAACTTGATAGGAAGCACCTGTCGGGTCAGCAAAGGGTTTGAGCCATGTATCAATGCGAATTTTAACAATATCAAGGAAGAGGTATCCAACCAGTCCCAATATCAAGATCAATAGTGGTGTGAGCCACAAAATTATTTTCTCCCCACTGGCAGCATATAACATAGCGAGATAAAGTAATAGAAAGATGCTGGCTGTCCCTAAGTCTCGTTGGAACAATAATAGAAGCAGCGCAATCCCTATGACAATGAGATGTGGGAAGATTGCCTCAAATTTGCCAAGTGTGATGGATATATGGTCTGTGAAATAACCTGCTAAAAAGGCGATCAGGAGCAACTTTAATAATTCTGAGGGCTGAAAATGGATTCCAAGAAAATTCAGCCAAAGCGTGGGTCCATTTCCACTGGGGTTGGAACCCAAAAATATTGTCAAGGCTGTAAGCACCAGGCCTGAAATCAACCAAAGATACTTATAACGGCTTAAAGAATCTAAGAATGCAGGAAAAAGAATTCCAGCTATCACAAATAGCGCAGCTAAGCCAAGCCAAATAGTCTGGCGAAGGCCGAGACTTGGATAAAGCCGCCAGATGGTCATCAATCCGATACCGCTTAATAGGGCAACGACAGGCAGGAGGTAAGGATCCCTTTGAGTTAGCTTTTTGATTGATAGTCGATGTAGAATGGAAAAAACTGCACTCCAGACAACCACACCCAACCAATGACCGCCCAAGTAATTTTTATTCTCTGAATGATTTCTAATTGTTGGTGAAAGGGTGAGGATTAACGCATAGATGATGATGATCAATCCTGCAATGATCATCAAACGACTTTGTATTCGATCTTTTTCAGATTCCAACTGTTTAATTGGAAATAAGTATTTCACCATTAATCCAGGTATTTCTCAACCAGAATGTTTAATTCCTGCTTTTTATCAGGGTCGATATGATCAGGATTGGTGATGAGAGCGTCCTTTAATGCACTTTCACAATCACAGATATTATCAGGATCAATGCGAACAACTAACTTTGCGATGATTTCCTGGGCAAGATGGATATTCTTAGCAAGTGTTTTAACGACCATTTCAACTGAAACAGTCTCTTCACTGACATGCCAAACATCATAATCAGTGACGTGTGCCATGGTGGCATAACACATTTCTGCTTCACGGGCCAAAAAAACTTCTGGAGAAGCTGTCATCCCGATGATGTCTATCCCCCACTGACGGTAGAGATTGGATTCACCCTTAGTAGAAAATCGAGGACCTTCAATGGTGATATATGTGCCACCGCGATGATATTGTGTAGTTGTTTCTTTGGTTGCCTCTTCAAGAATATCTGAAAGTGACTTACAGAATGGGTCAGCAGCACTGACATGTGCTACAAGACCTTTCTCAAAGAAACTGCGATTCCGTTTATGAGTGAAATCAAAGATTTGATCTGGAATGATGATATGCCCCGGTGAATAGGTTTCTCTGAGTGAGCCACAAGCGCTCACACTTATAATCCGCTTTACCCCGAGAGATTTTAATGCGAAAATATTGGCGCGATAAGGGACTTCGCTGGGTGAGAGTGTATGACCAAACCCATGACGAGCGAGAAAAGCGACCATTTTCCCTTTGAGCCTTCCTATGGTAATGGGAGAGCTTGGTTTACCAAAAGGAGTATTCACTGCAACAGTTTTAATTTGCTTCAAATCCTCAAATTTATATAAACCAGAACCACCAATTACCGCAAGTACAGGTATTTCATTCATGTTATTCTCCGAGCTAATCAATTGATCGTTATCGTGATTTTTATTCGACCCAGTTTTAATTCATCACCGCTGGCTAGAACGATAGGTGTTTCGATCAAAGAATTATTGAGATAAGTTCCATTTGTCGAGTTAAGATCTTCAGCCCACCATTGTTTATGATGATAGTTTAATTTACAATGTCGTAGAGAAATTGCATCATCTGATAGGGGAAATTCACAAGCAGGATCACGGCCAAGCATGATTTCGGACATATGAAATATTTCTTCACTGTCTTCAGTGCTAAGTGTTATCGGAGTGACAGACACATTTTTATTTCTGTGTAGATTTTGTTTCAAGTCCATGAAGACCGTATATCCAATCCAACCGACAAACAGATATGACAGGAAAATTAACAACAACCGCAAGATCAAGGCAATAGTAGCATTCACTGGTGATTACCTCCGATCATGTGATGATTTTCATGATTGTCATCAAAATCAACAGGCAATGCTGTTGTGGGGTTAGCAGACGTTGAGTCTTGAATATATATCAAATTGACAAGCCCAATACGAACGACATCACCTGATTGCAGACTGGCTTGAGAAATCTTCTTCCCGTTCAGAAAAACACCTGCTGTTGAGCCGGCATCAAAAATTACGAACTGGTGATTAATCACTCGAAGCTGAGCATGGTGGCGTGACACATGAAGATCGTCAAGGATCAAATCACAATCTGAATGACGTCCAATATCTAGCACTGATTTTTCCAGCGGAAAATTTGTCACACCGCCGATAATGAAACATGCATTTTGGGGTAAATCAACAATCCCTGGACTTTGCCTGGGTTGTTCCATTGCGGCCGTATCAGGCATGGGGAGCTGTTCATCCGTAAAGTGAGAAGAGATTTCATATTGATGTTTCTTGATGTTTGGCTCAGCCTGCACATCAATATTTGGAGGATTGTGAAAGGAAAACCCCTCAATCAAGCCAATTTTATGTAAGGAAGATGCAATTTTGTCAAGGATGTCTTGATGAACCTGCCACTCAATCATATTCTCCTCCGGGACATGAAGGATGACACGATCCGGGGCAAATAACGAACCATCTGTGCCCTTTTGTAGATTGGTACGCATCACGTGAATGAGATCTTTGATTAAACCAGATGCAGGTTGACCTCCTGTAAAAAACTTAAAAAGTTTTTCTTCAAATAATACACGTAAATTCGCTTCAATGCGATCTAAGTTGTTACTCATTGATTCCAATCCAGTATAATTATACTCAAGTATGTCTCCACATGGTTATGAAGAGGTAGAACACACAGCAGACCTTGCATTGCATGTGTGGGGGGAAGAATTTTACTCGCTTCTTGATCATTCTGCACAAGGGATGTATCACCTGCTTGGCATTACCATGAACCATACATTTCCAGCAGAATGGACATTCAAGATCGAAGAAGGACCCAAGGAATGCATGCTTGTGGATTTCCTAAGCGAGGTTTTATACCTGTGCGTGGATAAAAAATGCATCTTTAATGAATTTATTTTCTCTAAATTCGACGGCAATCTACAAATCAACGCAACAGGTTTCCGGATGGAGAGTATGAAGCGAATGATTAAGGCTGTGACTTTTCATAACCTTGAATTCAAAGAAACTGAATTTGGATTAGAGACCACTATCGTTTTTGATGTGTAAAAGGACTAAAAAATGATTGGCATTTCGATCAATCAGTTTTCCAAACGTTCCGATTTTGAATGGGAAATTTCAACGGATTACCGATCTGACATGCGCGTTCCGGTGAGGGTGTTTGCATCAATTTCGCTTCTAATAGAAGCACTTAAGGATAAATCCATCATGCAAGCGGTTAATGTCAGTACGCTTCCTGGTTTGGTATCAGCAGTTATGGTTATGCCGGATATGCATCAGGGGTATGGTTTCCCGATTGGTGGTGTAGCAGCTACTGACCCAGCAAATGGTGTTATCTCCCCTGGTGGCATCGGGTATGACATCAACTGCGGCATACGCCTGCTCTCTTCACAAATTTCACACGAAGAGATAAAGGATTGGGTGCCAGACTTGGCGACAATGATCAACCAGATTTGTCCAAGTGGTGTAGGGGTGAGCGGTGACATCTTGTTATCCAAAACCGAGTTGATGGAAGCCTGCATGAAGGGGGCTCAGTGGGCGAAGTTCACAGGGTACGAAACAGCTAGAGATATCCAATTTACTGAGGATAACGGCTGCCTGGAAGGTGCTGATCCAACGAAATTAAGTGAACGGGCTTTAGAAAGGGGACGGCGCCAATTAGGTACTCTTGGGGGTGGGAATCATTTTATTGAGGTTGATGTCATTGCCAATGTTTTTGATGACAAAGCTGCTCAGATGATGGGTTTGCAGAAAGGGGCGATCGCTGTCCAAATCCATACTGGTTCTCGCGGGTTCGGACACCAAATTTGCTCAGATTACGTACGGAGATTGCAGAGTGCGGTTGTGGGGTATGGGTATAAATTGCCTGATAAGCAATTGGTATGTGCGCCAATAGACTCCCCAGAAGGTCGGGATTACCTGGGTGCGATGCGATGTGGTGCGAATTTTGCTTTCTTGAATCGGCAGCTGCTGGCAAATAAGGTGCGGGAAGCTTTTGAGATCGTATTGGCAGGAAAGGTGGATTATTGGCAACTGAGGCAGGTTTATGATCTGGCACATAATATTGGAAAGTTTGAAAATCATACTGTCAATGGAGAAAAGAAAAGATTATGTGTGCATCGAAAAGGGGCCACGAGAGCCTTTGGCCCCTATTCTGAAGGTTTGCCTGCTGCTTATCAAGAGATTGGGCAGCCTGTTCTCGTTCCAGGATCGATGGGTACGTCATCCTGGGTCCTTGCCGGGACGAGTTTCAGCATGGAGCGATCTTTTGGATCATGCTGCCATGGCGCTGGTCGTGTCATGAGTCGTTCACAAGCGAAACGGAAAGTCTGGGGAGAGGATTTACACAAACAATTACTCAAAGAAGGCATTGAGATACGTGCACGCTCTATGGCTGGTCTGGCAGAAGAAGCTCCTCAAGCTTATAAGAACGTCGATCGGGTTGTTGAAAGTGTGGTTGGCGCTGGCCTTGCCAGGAAAGTTGCCCGACTATGTCCTTTGATAGTTATCAAGGGGTAACCCTGGCATAGATTGGATTGCTAAATATCCATCCCCGTAATTTCCCTTTGTATGGAATGTAAGCTTCCACTCGATAGACACCAGGTTCTTTGGTGATATGAGTACAAATTTCCCGATCAGACCATTCTTTGACCAGATTTCCATCTTTGATTAATCTGCAGTAGGTCTTTTGCGGTAGGCGAATTTGGAAAGTCATCCCGCCTATTAAATTGACAGTATCCCCCATATAGAATTGTCCATCATCATTGTGAACTGAAAATCTGAAGCCATTAGATGATGCTGGAAGATCATAAGCCACAAAACAATGTCCGCTTCTAAGTGCATCAAGGATTTGGCTTCGATCTTCAGGAAAGTTCCCTGTGAGGGGCTTGGGGATCAGGATGTGTGTTGTGATACTTTTGAAATGATGCATGTAAGGATAAAGCTTAATCCTTAAAGGCCCAAATTTCTTAATGATCATATGGGCATCAACACCACCAATAGCGACGATGGGACGATTCCTTTCTGCAATCAACTTATCCCAAAGATTCAGCGTTTTATCGAGAGGTCCTAATGACATCCGCTTAGGAAAGATTGCATTGATAAATGCTGAAAATAAGTTGTGTGTAACACTTTTAAACTCGCTCAATTGGTTCCAAATTTCAATTCCTGTGAAAGAGTGAATATCCCAATCACGCCACGAATAAGCCTTTTCGAGGAACATTTCAAGTGAATCTTCCACCGGATGTGCAATAAAGGATAACCCATTACCACGATTAGTTTGGTCAATCAGCCGCTGCGGATTAGCTGCAAAAGGGGACAATTCCTTTTCTGCGCCGATGATCAACATATGATTACCAGGCGGTTCAAGGGTTCGATCGTGAACTTCTTCACCCACCAGGAGCAAAGTTTTCTTCTTCTCATGCTTATAGTACCCATCCAAACCATCGATCCAAATGTTGTGATCGGTGGTAATAATCCCATCCAGACCGGTTTTTTCAGCAATCCTAATTAATTCTTGATGGTTGGCGGCTCCATCTGAATAGAAAGTATGGATATGAAGGGAAAATCTTATTTCATGCATTGGGTTGACGCATTTTTGGGAATGTGGGTATAATCATTTCTGTTAAAGGAGGCACGTGTGGCAAATTATTTTAGTATTGCGTTAATTATAACTTCAATTGCCTTGATTGCCAGCATCATTCTTCAAAGCAAGGGTGTCGGCTTAGGTGGATTAACTGGGGGCGCTAATACAGGCGGCGTTTATACGCAGCGACGTGGAATCGAAAAAATATTGTTTTGGATCACAATATGCTTGAGTGTGATCTTCTTTATTCTGACAATCTTAACAGTTTTGTTTGGGGCATAATCCAAGATCCTATTGGATACTAATGGCGAGATCTAATCTCATCAATAAATCAGGGCAACTCGTCAGAAAAGGGTTGCCCCTTTTATCTTAATCTTATGAAAAAATATCGTTGGCAATTACTGATCATACTGGTCACTGGATTAATTGTTGGTGTCTTGCTGATTGTGCAGCAGATGGACAGCGGAGAGACCATCGAATCAACACCCTCACCAATCACTGGAGGGGTATACACAGAGGCATTGATTGGTGATTTTATGCGATTAAATCCAATTCTAGATGTTTACAATGCCCCTGATCGATCCGTAGATCATTTGATATTTAGCGGTTTGGTCAAATTTGATTACAAAGGAATCCCTCAAACCGATCTTGCAAAATCCTGGGGAGTTTCCAAAGATGGAACTGTCTACAATTTTAGTTTGCGAACGGATGTGTTTTGGCATGATGGAGAAGTCTTTGATAGCCGTGACGTCCTGTTCACCATTGGTGTTTTGCAAGGCCAACATGGTTTGATCCCTGAGGATTTACGCAAATTCTGGTCTGAAGTTGAGGTTGTGGTTCTTTCTGACAGTCAATTGCAATTCCTTTTACCTGAACCATTTGCACCATTTTTAGATTATCTTACTTTTGGCATTCTTCCTGAACACATTCTTGGGGGTCTTGGATTGGAAGAAATCATTGATCATCCTTTTAATTTAGCGCCAATTGGAACAGGACCTTTCCGTTTTCAAAGGTTATTGGTGGAGAATGATGAAATCGTGGGTGTTGTCTTGGATGCATTCGAAGACCACTATTTAGACCGCCCATTTTTAGATGAGTTCATCTTCCGATATTACCCGACTTCTAAGGATGCCTTAGCGGCTTACCAGCTTGGTGAAGTCGAGGGAATTGGAGAAGTTGACGAGACAATATTGGACGAGGTTTTGGGTGACTCTGACCTCGCTATCTATTCTGCTCGTGAACCTCTTCTCACGTTGGTCTACTTGAATCTTGATAATCCTGAGGTTAAATTTCTTCAGAATCCTGTGTTTAGAAGGGCATTACTATCCGCAATTAATAAAAACCTGATCATCGAGCGTGTTTACAATGGACAGGCGATTCCTGCATATGGACCAATAATGCCTGGAACATGGGCATATTATGAAGATATCGAGAAAGTTAATTATGATATAGTTAGTGCTAAGTCATTATTTGAGTCAACTGGAGTAAGTTTTGATGAAGAATTAGACTTATATCTGACCGAAGGGGAATTAGAAGTTGAGGTGACTCTTTTACATCCGGATGATACACGACATGCTGAAATTGCTGCGTTAATCAAGACAAACTGGGAAGACCTAGGCATCAAGGTGATCCTGGATGCAAAACCTTATGAAGAGGTTTTGACTGATCTCAGATCCCGTATGTATCAAACTGCTTTGGTCGATATCAATCTGACAAGATCACCTGACCCGGATCCTTATCCTTTTTGGGGGCAAGCGCAATTGAAATCTGGACAGAATTATGCTGAGTGGGATAATCGATCCGCTAGTGAGTTCCTGGAACAGGCGCGTATGACGGTAGATTTGTCAGAGCGAGAGCGATTATATAGAAATTTCCAGGTTTTATTTGTGCGGGAATTACCTTCACTGCCTCTTTTGTGTCCTGTTTATTCGTATGCGATCACAGATGACATTAACGGGGTTAACATTGGTCCAATTTTCGAACCCTCTGATCGATTTAATAATGTACATAATTGGTATATTCTGTCTTCTAAGGAAACTTCACCAATAGAAACACTCGAACAAACATCCAGCGATATAGAATAGGGGCACTATGACACCGTTTTATACTGGCAAGGGCGACACAGGTCAGACCGGTTTTTTGGGTTCAGGAAAATTATCTAAAAGCTCTCCTCGTATAGAAGCAGTTGGAAGTCTCGATGAAGCAACAGCTGCACTCGGATTTGCCCGCGCATTATCAGATAGTGAAAAGGTTAAGTCAATTCTCCTCAAAGTTCAAAAACAGCTTTATTTGATGATGTCTGAAATATCTGCTGCACCTGATGTGGCTGACCAATGTGTAAATATCTCAGAAAATAATTTATTGTGGCTGGAAAAACAAATTGATGAACTCGAAGATGCTGTTGAAATGCCAGGCGAATTTATCATCCCTGGTGAAAGTCCTGCAAGCAGTGCATTAGATATCGCACGAACGGTTGTTAGGCGAGCAGAGCGCCGGACAATTACGGTATATCAAGAGGGAGAGATTATCAAACCGATTCTAATTGCATATCTAAATCGACTATCTTCTCTTCTTTTTGTCCTGGAAGTGTACGATTCCTCTCTTTCAGGACAGGGTATACGATTGGCAAAAGAGGAATAAACCGTGGTTGGAACATTGATCAACGCATCAGCGATTATTGCTGGTTCCTTGTTGGGGATATTGTTGGGGCATCATCTTTCTGAAAAAGTGCGAGGGACAATTGTCACTGGATTAGGATTATTTACACTTGGATATGGTTTAATGTCTTTCCTAGACACATCCAATCCACTGGTTCCTTTAGGGGGCCTGTTGGTGGGTGCGCTTTTAGGTGAGTGGTGGAAGATAGAAGAGGGGTTGGAAAAACTTGGACAGATACTGAGAAGGGTTTTTATTAAGAAAGGATCTGCCAAAGAATATCAAACTCATTTTGTAGAAGGATTTGTTACAGCCTCCCTGGTGTTTATTATTGGACCAATTGCGATATTAGGCTCAGTTCAAGATGGATTGACGGGTAATTATGAACTGCTGGCGATTAAATCCATTCTCGATGGTTTTGCTTCCGTTGCGTTTGCCTCTACATTAGGGATCGGTGTAGCATTTTCAGCCCTGTCAATTCTTATCTATCAGGGTTCGATCACGCTGCTTTCTCGATATTTCAACCAGATTCTTACAGATGCTATGGTTACTGAGATGACTGCGGTAGGAGGCTTGATTTTAATGGCTATTGCTATCAGCAGCCTTCTATCCATAAAAAAGATCCGTACAGGAAGCTTTTTGCCGGCATTACTGGTGACTCCTTTAATTGTCTTTCTGTTGGAACACTTCTTTGGTGGATATTAAGTCAGTTTCTTAGAAACCATCATGAGATAACCATACGCAGGAAAGACAAATCTCAGTAGTAAGCTGTTTTTTTCTAAAGATACATTATTGAGGGTAGATGTTTTGAAATCGTTTTGCTTTGAAATTTTCTAGATATCGAGTTCGTAGACGGGGATCTCTTCATCAGTTCTAATAAAATTGAATTGATCATATAGTCTTAGTGATGGTAGATTATTTGATTGTGTATTCACAGTAACACGCCAGAATCCCCGATGTTCAAATCGCTTGAGTAAATCATAAACGATAGCATATCCAATACCTTGACGTTGATAATCTGGATGAACAGCAAGTCGCGCAAGATGTCCATAGATTGTCATCGCCGTACTGATTTGGTATCCAATAACTTGCCCCTTCTTGATCGCAACGGTGCTGATGCCGGTTTGATAAAAAGCTTTCCTCAACCCGGCTAATGAATTTTGCCACAAAGAGGGAAATGCAATATGGTCGATGATTTCTACAAACGGGAGGTCACTGGCCGTCATCGAACGGATCTCCAAATCTGATGGTTGTCTTTTGGGAAAATCACCCTGCCATTCCAGCACAATGATGTTGTGATGGTTATTAAAATTTCCAGCTTTCAGAAGGTCCTCAAACCAATCATGCAAGGCTAAAGAAGCCAATTTTCTGATGCCTGAACCTCTGAGTTTCTGGGTAGCCTCCGCAAGTAATTTTTTCCAATGTGCTTTCAGGTGTTTTTTTTCTCGGACACCAAAAGCGCGTATCCAGGCAATGTCATTATTTTCAGGTACGGTGCAAATTACTGCTTCAATTTGGTCATTGACACTTTCATATAAGAAAGGTTGATCCCCTAACCAATCTAAGGTGGTGAACCAATCCAAATGGCGATGAATATAGTGGTATTGATTGAAGAAGTCTGCTAACTGATCATAATTGTTTTTGGTTGCTTGAATGATGGTACTTTTTAGATTGGATCCGGTATTTTGGGCTGCCATCATGTACCTTTGAATAAGGGATGTCAGTGATATGTCTCTGGGCACGAAAATGAACGGGCTTATAACCCGTTCATTGTTTTTTTAGTTTGCCAAGGATGATCTTTGCGATTTCGGCTTGTTCCTCAACCGGTATTTCTCTTAGCGCTTGTGTAAGAGGATCGAATGGATTCTCTGGATTCTGGTCAGCCTTATCTTTGTCTATTTCATTTTCAAGTTGTTGTTGAGGTTGATCTGGCTCAATATTCGGCAGTTTTTTTCCTCTTAATTCTTGGTTAAAAAAGATTGAGATTGGTCGCTCCAACGCATCAGAAATAAGGAAAAGGTGTTTCAATGAAATTGGTGTGTCACCCCTTGAATACTGATGGAGGATTTCGATTGGAATATCTGTTAAGTTTGTAAGCTCCTCAAAAGTTGTCCCATTATTTTCTTGTTCAATATGGAGTTGTGACTGGATCACCTTATTTCGTAGTTGTTTGTATTTGGATTTTGTTTCCTCATTCAAAACAGAATAATATGAGATTTCTCCCATTTCTTCTAGGTAGAATGATTCGATGGGTACACCAAATAATACCGATAATAATTCGATATCTGGAAGAGATGGCAGCGCTTCTCCACTTTCATATTTTTGATACTGCTCAAAAGAAATATCTAACAGAGATGCACATTCATGGATATCACGTTGTGTATTTAGTCTTAATCTCTGAAGTCTTTGAGGAATGTCAGCAATTTCTTGTTTCATCGTTTTACCAACTTGTTGAAATGAAGTTTCATTTACATATAGTAGTATTATAGCTTATCCCTTAGAATATACCTAAGCTGCAATCTTGCGAAAAAGACCATGTCATGGCACAAGATCGAGGTAGTTAGAATCCTGATAAGGGCATCAAGTTCATAGGCAGCGACGATGATTGAAAAACGCATTCACCGTCCAAAAAAGTAGCAGCTGGTCTGATCTCAAACAGTTGCTGAGGATCGCATGTCAACGGGTTTTCTTCGAGAATGAGAAAATCAGCTTGGTAACCTTCGGCGATCCTGCCTAAATGCCCCCCTCTGTTTATGAGTTTGGCAGGCTCGGAAGTGAAGCCTTCTATCGCCTCACATAAAGAAAGACGTTGTTCTGGATGCCAGCCATTTATTCCTGGTGAACCATCCATGCGCCGCCGTGTGACAGCAGCATGAATCCCATGAAAAGGATTGACTGACTCGACCGGTGCATCAGATCCAAAAATACAACAAATATTGTTTTCTAGCAATGTTTTGAATGTGTAAACATTTCTTGCTCTATTACCCAGGTACCTTTCTGTAACTTTCATATCTGATGGGGCATGGATGGGTTGAACGGATGCAGTGATATCCAGTTTGGATAAACGAGGAAGATCTCTTGGATCAATGATCTGAACATGTTCAATCCTGTGATGGAAGTGAGGGAGGTGATGAGCATGCTCAAATATCCTGAGTTTTTCAAATGCATTCAAAACAATATGGTTGGCGTGATCACCTATGGCATGTACCGCTAAAGCAATCCCATTTCTAGTTGCGTATTCACCAACTTCAACAATCTCTTTTTCTGTTAATAACAAAGTACCGTAATTATCTGTGCCTTCATATGGATTTTTTAAAGCTGCCGTTTGTGGACCTAATGCGCCATCCGCGAAGAGTTTTACACAACCGACATTCAACATGTCATCACCAGAATCGGTCCGTAAACCGGCTTGAATGAAGGTTTCCAAATGTTTGAAGGGAATGCTTTTTCGGACCCTAAGATGCATCCTGTTATTTTGATAACTCTCCTGGAGAGCATCCCAGCATGATAACCCATCGAAATCATGAACACTCACAATTCCCAATTCCCAAAGCTTTGAAAATAAGGACTGAAATCTCGATTTTACTTCTGAACGAGTGGGTTTGGGGATGATGGATTTAACCAGATCCATTGCATTGTTCTCAAATAAAATACCTGTCGGTTGATCATTATCATCTCGTTGGATGATTCCACCTGGTGGATCAGGTGTTTTAAGGTGGATATCAGCTAGTTTGAGAGCCTGGCTGTTTACCCAGGCTGCGTGAAGTGATTTTGCGGTCAGGAAAGCAGGCCGGCCATTGCAAACATCATCCAGCATAAGAGTATTTCCATAACCTGATACCCAGCGATTTTGATTCCAACCATGACCCCGGATCCAGGAACCTATTGGGGTTTGATCAGCAGCTTGTTGGACACGCTCAAGGCACTCCTCCCGTGTTTCCGTTTCACAATCAACATTGGTCATGCTATCCGCCAGATGGTGCAAGTGAACATGGGAATCGGTTAAGCCTGGCAAGATTGTTCTGCCCTGCAAGTCAACTTTAAAGGTTGCATGGGAGAATCCGCTCAATATATCTGCATCAGAACCCAGGGCAACAAAACGCCCATGATCAATAGCAATGGCAGTTGCTTTTGGCTGCTTTGGTGCATATATGCTCGCGTTATAAAGAACTAACATGTGGTTAATCGGGGAGGATTTTGTCAAGAATGGCGTTTAATTCCTCATCAGAATAATAGTAGATAACAAGGTTGCCGCCTTTTTTCCCACGATTTAAATTAACTTTTGTCCCGAAAAACTTTCGCAGTTGCTCTTCAACAGCACTTACTTCTGGTCGTGGTTCGGTTCGAATTATTGGAGAGGGTTTTTTACCACTCATTTTCTTAACTAATGCTTCCGTTTGGCGAACGTTCAGACCTAAATTTAAGATAGTGCTGAGAGCTGCTCGCTGTGCTTGGTGATTAGGAAGCCCTAATATTGCACGTGCATGACCTTCGCTAATTATTCCTTCTCCCAAGGACATTTGGGCCTGGTCAGGTAGGTTAAGCAGTCGAATGGTATTTGTGACGCTCGCACGGCTTTTTCCAATCCTTTCAGCAATTTGTTCATGCGTCATTGAAAAGTTCTCTACGAGATGACTGTATGCCTGTGCTTTCTCAAGAGGATTCAGATTGGAGCGTTGGAGGTTTTCAATTAGAGCAAGTTCAAGCCGCTCCTGTTCGGTTACTGACCTGATAATCACCGGAACCATCGATAATCCAGCCATTTCAGCAGCTCGCCAGCGTCTTTCACCTGCAATCAAAGTATATTGGTCCACATCGGGATTTTCAGACACAATGAGTGGCTGCAGAACACCATGTTCTCTTATTGAAGCTGCTAACTCTTGCAAAGCGTTCATATCCAAAGATATTCGGGGTTGTTGTGGATTGGGTTGAATTAAGTCAAAAGGAACTTGTATGATGACCTGAGAAGAAGGTGATAAAGTACTGAATTCTTCCTGATCCTCATTCCTTGGAATTAGTGCATCTAATCCTTTTCCTAAACCAGGTCTCCGTGCCATTAGTTAGCCTCCTTAATAAATGTAGCCTGCACCTTATCTCGAAATAGCAGCTCTTTGGCTAAAGCTGCATAGGCGCGCCCACCAGTTGAATCTGGTGAGAATATCGAGATAGGCATGCCATATGAGGGTGCTTCAGCCAGTCGGATAGAACGGGGGATCACGCTGTTGAAGACTTGTTTACCAAAGAAATTCTGTACTTCCCGGGCAACATCTGCTGCAAGGTTTGTTCGGGAATCATACATCGTAAGTATCACCCCGTGAATTTCTAATTTCTTAAATAATTGATTTCTAACTCGATTAACGGTGTTTACTAATTGACCGAGACCTTCCAGAGCAAGGTATTCGCATTGAATGGGAATGAGAAGGCCGCTTTCCGCCGCTACCAGGCCATTTAAGGTTAATAATCCCAGAGATGGCGGGCAATCGATCAGCAAGTAATCATATCGTGATTTGATTGACTCAAGAACTTTCGATAGACGTCTCTCGCGATTGTGTAAATCAATTAGTTCAATTTCTGCACCAGCCAGTGCAGGGGATGAAGGAAGTAAAGATAATTTAAATCGAGGATTGTGAAGGATTTGAGTTAGGATGGGCTGTCTACCAATAATGACATCATAGGTGCCGCCATCAACCTCATTTTTATCAATACCTAAACATGAAGTAGCGTTTGCCTGTGGGTCTATATCAACGATAAGGACTTTTTGACCAAAATATCCCAGATAAGCACCAAGATTGATAGCAGTGGTTGTTTTACCAACACCGCCTTTTTGATTCACGATAGTGTAGATTTTTCCCAATCCCATGCTTTGATCCTTTATCAGGTCAATAATTCCATTTTTGCTTGTTTAATTTCCTCAAGTGTTGGTATGCTATTCATATATGCCCGTGTGACGGACCATGAAGCGAGCAAAACAGCAAAACGACATGCCTCCCAGGGGTTCTTAGTGAAAAGGTAACGATAAAAAAAAGCAGTAGCGAAAATGTCACCAGCACCTGTGTCGTCCAGATATTTTACCTCAGGTGCACTAAAGAACCGGACATCATTATGCCAATAGACCCGGGCACCTTTGTAATTTTCAGTCACAACGAAAACAGGTATTAAACCTGACATGATAGCAATTTTATCCTCATTTTTTTGAACGTCGTCCAAACTTATTACAGCGACATCTGCTTTCTCCAGATATTGATCAAAATGTTGCCATTCCTGGAAAATGACTTGTTTATGCTTATTGATCGCGCGGAACCAACCTTGAGGTGTGAGGCATTTCAAGCTGTTTGGAAAACATGTCATGATCTCTGGGTCGACTTCATCAGCAACAGGACCAAGATGGATTATTTTTGGAGGTTGGGTAAGCTTGGGGACATCCTCCTTTATGATATTCTCGGCAACACAGTAAAGGTATTGAGACCTTTCGCTGCCATTTGAAATATTCTTAAAAGTGGTCGTCTCATTGCTGGTCTTGTTCTTAAACCACAGCCCCTTAATCGATGATATGTCCAATCCTTCCCCAAAAGCCGTAATGATCCCGGATTTTAATCCCAAGGCATGTGCTGTTAATCCAGAAAAAGCGGCAGTACCGCCCAGATGTGAACCCGTCTCAGTTAGATCAGAAGTTAAGTGCCCAAAAACCAAATAATCAAGTGATGGAATGAAACCTGGATGGCGTTGATTGGGTTTAATTGACATTTGAATCTAAACTGTTAATTTGAGATAAGTATATAATGATTTTATTATCAATACGAGTTGAAGACGAGCAACCCTTGGAAATTATAGCATGAATGTTGATTTAGATTTTCCAAAATTCTTGTGCAAGTCAATGTATACATTTAGAGGTCTATCGAAATAATAATCTACTGTTAAAGTACACTTAATAATGATCTGATATTCATATATTTGTTTTGATTGTGAGATGTAGATTGTTGAAATTTTAGTATGTGCTGACTTCTCGTGCCATTTAATAATAGGGTGTCAATTATTATGCTGGAAAGAAAGAATAGGACAGGCTATAGAAAATGGTTTGATCCGATCGTTTGGAGATAAAATGTCTGACCATATAAGTTCAATAGAATATAAAATGGCTCTTGATGATTTCAAGCGGGAACGTTCTAAGGCAAGACTTCAGCATCTTTGGGCTGCTTTAACTGGAAAGAGTGAAGAATTACTGCATTATGATGAAATTACCAAGAATTTACATACTTCAGGCTCTTCCTCAAAAGGGATAAAAGAGATACCAATCAATGCCATTGTGGGAAGTGTAAATCGATATCAAGATTTTGATAAGAATTTCCTACCATTACGTGATGATGATATGGAGCGATGGGCTCGTGTCAAGTCAATGATGACTTCTCCTGGAAGCCCAGGTTTGCCGCCTATTCATGCTTATAAAATTGGAGATAGCTATTTTGTACTTGACGGCAATCATCGAGTCTCAGTAGCCCGGCAAATGGAAATTGATAAAATTGAGGCACATGTCACTGAAATCCAAACACGTGTCCCATTATCCCCTGATGATACGCCTGATGATATTATCTTAAAACAAGAATACGTTGATTTTCTTGAAAAAACCCAATTTGATAAAGTGGTACCAGACGCAAATCTACTTCTAACTTTTCCAGGACAATACGAGACACTTAAAGAGCATATTCGCGTGCATCGTCATTACATGGGAAATGAACAACAGAGAGAGATACCAATGCAAGAGGCCACCCGGCATTGGTTTGACCTGGTTTATAGCCCAATTATTGATATCATCCGTGAACAGGAGATCTTGCAAGAGTTCCCAGAACGAACTGAAACGGATCTCTATATATGGCTTCTGGATCACCAATCATATATGGAAAAGGAGCTTGGGTGGTCTGTTCGTCCAGAGAAAGCTGCCACAGATTTTGTGAATCGCAGAGGGAAAAGCATTCTAAGGATGCTGGATAGGATTGGCAGGTTATTAATGACAGTTTTGCTCCCCAAACCATTGGAGGATTTTTCTTCACCTGGCGAATGGCGTTTACAAAAAGAGAAGGGTGGTCAGGAGTTGTTTTCTGATATTCTTGTTGCTATGAGTGGTCAATCGGAAAGTTGGATAGCATTGGAACAAGCAATTATTATCGCTCAACTTGAAAAAGCTGATATTCGGGGATTGATTGTCAATGATCAATCGTATGCAAAAACCATTAATGAAAATGATATAACAGAAGCATTTAGAGAACGCCTGGATCAAGCTGCCATTGGTGGAAATTTAGTATTTAGTGAGGGTCATGTCGCGGAGACTATTTGTGAACGTGCAAAGGTTAATGATCTTGTCATTTTAAAATTGTCTTATCCGCCATCATCAAATTTCTTTTCTCGACTGTCTTCTGGTATGCGCATGATCCTGCGACAGAGTTCTCGTCCAGTTTTGGTTGTGAAGGATCAGATCTGTACAATGAACCACATCCTCTTGGCTTATGATGGCAGTCCAAAGGGCAAGGAAGCCTTATTTGTCGCAAGTTATCTTGCCAGAAAGCATGGTCGAAAGATATCTGTTCTTGCTGTAGAGGATGATGAGAAAAAAGGACAACGACTTTTAAGGGATGCTGAAGAGGTTGTAGGTGAATATTATAGCAAGATCCAGTTTTACCAATACCCAGGGAGTACAAGCGATGTTATCCTGCAGGTTGCCAACGAATTATCTGTTGATCTGATTTTGATGGGGGGGTATGGTCTGCCACCGGTTTTGGAAATCTTATTTGGCAGTACTTTGGATGCTGTCTTACGGCGTACTCGTGTCCCTGTGTTCGTTTGTAAGTGACTTTGACCTGCTTATTGCAAGCATGGTCGTATCATCACTTAGCGGTGCACTACCACGAAAGCCATTGAGATCTGTTTCTAAGTTCTCTAAAACGACCTTTGCTCTCTCGCCAACTGTTTTCTGCAGTAGTTGACGCAAACGTTTTTCACCATACATTTGATCCTCGAAGTTGAAAGCTTCAGTAACCCCATCTGTATAGAGAATCAAACAATCTCCTGGATCAAGGGTGACCTGGTTTTGCTGCAATTTGATATCTGGTAGAGCACCCAGAGCAATCCCTCCTTTAGAGAAGGTTATAACTTCGTTTTCTTGATATTTGATAAGAAAAGGTGGATTATGACCAGCAATCGTATACTTGAGAGTACCATCTTCCATCGACAAAATACCATAGAATGTGGTAACAAACAAACCGTTTTGAGAATTAACCAACAGGAGATCGTTTACACGCTCAAGTGTCTCTGATGGTGATGTTGACTCTTGAGCGGCTGCACGTATCAGTGTTCGTGTAACCGTCATGTAAAGCGCAGCCGCCAGGCCTTTATCCGAAACATCAGCGATTAAAAAGGCTAGCCTGCCGTCTGGGAGTAAGAAGTAGTCATAGAAGTCTCCACCAACCAAACGAGCGGTTTCCCAGCGCACATCCATTTCCCAGCCTGGAATTTCAGGTTTTTGATTCGGTAGGAAAGTCTGCTGGATCTCTCTGGCCAGCTGGAATTCACGCTCAAGATGCTGACGTTCGATCATTTCATTTTTGATAATATCGTTTTGGATAGCAAGCGATGCTTGTTGTGCGATACCCCAAAGCAATTCAAACCGGCGTTCTCGGTTTGCAGAAAAACTTTTATCCAGGGCTAAAAGCACACCGAACTTATCATCTTTCATAGACAATGGGAAACCCATCAGCAGCGGATAACGACTCTGCAAGACTGGTGTTGGGTCAGTCTGTTCTTCATCTGGAAGTGCTAAATCCCAATCTTCGGGGGGTAATGGATTATCGATAAAGGGAAAAACAATCGGGTGATTGTTTTGATACACTGAGTCAAGCATTGGGAAGTCACCCGGAGAGTAATCCAGATCCATAATTTCAGTTTCATCTTTCGTTCCCGAAATGACTGCATGTGATATATGGAAGCAATTCTCCTCCTGATTCCAAATGTAAATCACACTGGCATCTATCCCAACAAGGATGGGCATGATATGGACAATTGATTCAAGGGTGTCTCTTAAATCCGAACTGCTTACAGCAGCTTGCGCCGCTTGAAGCAACACAGTCGAAATATAAGCTTCTTCCTGTTTCGCTTCAAGCAACCGAATGTTTTCAATAGCTATGGCAGTTTGCTGAATGATCCCCTGAATGATCTGATACTGCTCTTCATTAATAATGACCGAGGAATCATCGAATAGATGCGACCCTGGATCACAGGCTAACATGAATGCTCCTAAAATCTCATCCCTGACAATTAACGGCAGCAGCATGAGTGAATCCTGTGACATTTGGTCAGTAAACGAGTCTGGCAGATCAAAATCCACTTTTGGATCAATCACACGCTGTGGTTCTTGAGTAATTAGCAACTTTTCTAAAATTGGTGAGGTGATTAATAAGATAGGTCGATCCAGGTTTAGCCCTTCAGAAGAGTTACCGATTCCATAGAAAGCATTCAAGGAAAACACATCTCTCTCAGGTTCCCGCAGGAATAGGGCACAACCTTTCACACCCACAACCATCGGTGTTAATCGGACAATGGTTGTCACTAACTCATCCAGTTTGGTTAGGGATTGAGTCGCAGTGGCAACCTGCAAAAGGATTGTTGCTATCCAGGCTTGCTCCTGAGATGTTGTATAGAGCCGGTTGTTTTTGATTGCGATCGCAGCGTAGCTGGCAAATGCGGAGGTGATTTTCTGCGATTCCTGTCCATAACGACCAGGTGTGCGGTGCATCAGCATTAGTATCCCCAGAATCTCTTCTCCTGTACGAAGTGGTGCGGCGATAGCGGAATAGTTTTGTGGCAAATGGTACTTATTTGCAATCGGTCCGATCACATCATCATGTTGACGAATTGTAGGTGAAGTTTGATTTATTGCCTTTTTTACCCAGGGATCCGGGGAGTAAGTTAGCTCTTCCAGACTCTGCGTTGATAGATCCTCTGCGGTCTGATAAGCAGCCAAATGAAGTTCCTGTGAATCAGGAAGGGTTTCTCCTGTGAGATTGGGGTCAAAGAGCCAGAAAACAGCACTATCACATGGCAAATTCTGACGCAGCCGAATTAGAATCACATTCAGAATGTCAGATAATGCCGTATTATCTGATAATAATCCTGCAACATCACGTAAACTTTCAGCTACTTTACGACGCCAATTTTCAGATCGATAAAGACCGGCGTTTCGTAAAGCTATGGCGATATTATCAGATAGCGTTTCCATAAGTTGCTGAGCTTCGTATGTAAATGCATCTTTCTGATCACTTTGAATATCAAGGACACCCAAAATTTCTCCGCCAAAATTAAGCGGAATGGCCATCTCTGAGCCAGTGGTTTGTTGAGATTCATACGATTTGATGAATAATGGTTCTGCTTCGATATCATTAATCAGCATTGTTTCACTATGCCGAACAACCCAGGGCAGGATCCCTTTTTCTGCCGTGACATCAAATGAAACACCCGCCTTAGCATATCCCATTGCTCTATGACCACTACCCGCTTTGTAAGTGATCTTGTTTTGGACATGATCTATGACAAATAGGTGAACAAAAGGAAATTCAAACCGCTCATGGATCAAATTCACAATTCTCTGAAGAAGTTCATCATTGTTGAGTATGGATGTAATAGCACGACTAACATCGTATACTGCTGCGAGTTGATCAGCTTGATCTTTAACTCCCTGGTACAGCCTTGTCCTTTCAATTGCTATGGAGATATTGTCCGCAAGGGCTCTAAGCACGAGTAAATCGTTTTCGCCAAATGCATTGGTTTCATCAGATTGGACATCAAAAACGCCAAGAATTCGAGAAGTGAATTTTAGGGGGATAACGGCTTCAGATTGTGTTTCAGCCAGTGAGTCTACTATTTTGTAACGTGGTTCTGTTAGGACATTATTCGCAATTAATTCTTTGCCTGTCTTGGCAACATGACCGATCATATGCTCTCCGAGGGCAAAGCCAGGATGCGACTCATGCTCAAAATTTGGGCGTTTAGCTTCGGATGGTTTCTTTTCATCAGCAAGCGTACTGGCCATGAATTGAAGTCTTTCACATCCCTTATCAATAAGAAACACCGCAACATAGCTGTAATTGAAGGTTTGTTGGATAAGTTTCGTAATTTGCTTGGTGAGAAGATCCAAATCAGTAATCAGAGAAATTTGTTCAGTGACATTGCGAACCAACTTAAGTTGCTTTTGTCGCCATTCGGTTAATTGTGCTTGAAGTGTGGCATAGATTTCCATCGCGGTGATTTGGCTGATGTGGTTGAGATTTTCCACCGCCTGATTATCAAAAGGATTGTCTCGTTTTAAAATAAGCTTTCCGAAGTTAATTCCGTTGTGGATTAATTGAGAAAGAAACCAAAATTGGTGATTTTTCTCGATAAGATGATATCCTAACTGACCTGCATTACTTTCAATCTTTTCGTCATCAAGGTCAAAGGGTAATTCAATTTGTTGGTTGTTTTGTATTGAAAATTTGGGAATTGATTTTAACCAAATGTATGCAGTACTTTCAAAATTGCTTTGAAGGAAATTTAATATCGTATCTCGTTGTGTCTCGTAAGTGCTGAGTAAAGCTAACTCATGACCAAATTCAATGATTTGTTTGGGCGTTAGGATTGGGTTGTTTTGACCTGCTCTCTTCGCAGACACATTCAATCCCCTCTGTATTTTATCAGTGTCAGCTTATTTGTACCCGATTGTGAAAATGAAAAGATGACTTCATCCATTAATTTCTGCATGAAGAAAATACCCAAACCGCGTTCCTTTCTGATTTCAAGTGGGGAAGAGATATCAGGTGATGGGATATCATCAGGGTTAAAGGGATCACCATTATCTTGAAGCGTGATCTTTATGCCCTCTTTGAACTTTTGAACCTGTATTTCAATTTGTCCAAGGTTTTCCCCCCCGTAGGCATGATCGATGATGTTTGCACATGCTTCATCAACTGCTGTTTGGATGGCATAAACCTCAGATGGAGAAAACTCAATATTTTGTGCTTCCTGGATAATAAATTCACTAATTCTTTCCAGGCTTTTATAATTTCCAGGGAAGGTTCTACTCTTCACCTGCTCAATCATTAGAAACTCCCAACAGCAGTGGCTGCATCATCATAAAATTCAAAGAGTTGGTCAAATCCAGCAAGCTCGAATCCCGAATAAACAAGTTTTGGAATTGATGATATGATGATTCGCCCCGAATTATTTAGCATGCACTTTTTTTGAGCATTGACAAGAGCCAGGATTCCTGAACTTGAAATGAATGTCACCTTTGTAAAGTCGATTACGAGGTTGCAGTGACCATCTGAAACTAATGCATTTATAGCTTCTTTAATTCTTGGGGCTGTGTAACTGTCAATTCGGCCATGTATCTCGACCAAATCGCAATGTTTTAGTTCTGTAACAATGAATTCCATTTTTCTTCCATTCTCAACATGAGATTGATGATATTATATCATGGAGCTAATCGTAAGATGATTCTTTTGACCAATTTTTACCAAGATAAGATAGAGAATATAAGAATAGGATTAATGAACGTATTGGATCTAATTTATCAGGAGGATGCTGGGTGATAGATCTCAAGTTGGGTTACCGAATCAAGGATATAGAACAATCGCAGCGGCCTAGAGAGCGTTTGGAAGAGCTTGGAGCAGAAGTATTAACCAATGCTGAGTTAATTGCGATTTTGCTGCGAGTGGGTAAGAAAGGATCAAGCGCAATACAAATAGGCCAACGATTATTGACGTTATTTAAGGGATTAGCTGGCTTAAGAAAGGCAAATTTTCATCAATTATGTCAGGTGGAGGGTGTGGGACCAGCGAAGGCGGCGCAAATCAAGGCTGCTATTGAGGTGGGAAATCGAATAGCACAACACAAGCCTGAAGATCATGTCATGATTACCAGTCCTCAGGATGTGGCTGATCAAGTGCAATATGAAATGGCAGGGTTTGAGCAGGAGGAATTGTGGGTGTTGTTATTAGATAGCCGCAATCGCTATTTCAATACAGAGAAGCTTTATCGTGGATCACTAAATTCTTCTTCTGTTCGTCCAGCAGAAATATTTAAATCTGGAATTCGTCTTAATGCAGCAGCCCTGATCATCGTTCACAACCATCCCAGTGGCGATCCTTCTCCAAGCCCAGAAGATATCCAATTAACTCGCATGTTGATCGAGGCCGGTGAGATGCTGGAGCTGCCTATTCTTGATCATATCATCGTTGGGTCTCAAGGCATTTGTTCAATTAAATCAATACATCCCGAGTTGTGGTAATCAATAGCTCTGTATATGCAGCTCGAAAATCATCGGGGTATGGTGCTGTAAAATTCATCCAATTCCCATCCGAGGGATGCTCGAATCCAAGACAACGCGCGTGCAGCATCAATCGCTGGACAGAAATCGGTGGTGAGGGTATGCCTGCATTGTACAGGGATTCTCCTAAATGGATTAAATCTAAAGATCTCAAGTGAGCTCTTATTTGGTGTGTAATTCCCGTTAGAATTTGGATTTCCAATAAGGCACCAAGGGCGGAACACTTCATAACCTTAAAAATAGTTTCAGCCTTTTTCCCTTTTTCTTGATCAACTCTTGTGCGGTGTTTTCGGTCTGCATCGGGTCTGAGGGGCTGCTTGATGTGCATTTCTCGCCAATTGGGGACGGGGGTTATAAGGCTGTGGTATGTCTTTTTAATTTTTCTTTCTCGAAAACCCGCATTCAAGCTGCGATGAGCACCTGCATTTCTCGCAAGAAGCATGATCCCGCTGGTCTCCTTATCCAACCGGTGAACTACCCATAATTTTCCGTAAACAGGCTCAAGGACTATTTTAAGATGTGGAAGCGATGAATCATATCCGTCAGGGATACTTAATAATCCCGATGGTTTGTTGATGAGTAGTAAATCATCATCCTGGTATATGCATTGAGGAGTAGTAATAGAAGACCGTGTTGTTTTCATGGACGAGATTTGCCTGTTTAAGAAACATAGTATACTGAATCTGAATGAAAGGTTGCTGGAGTTCCTAGATTAGAAAGGAACACCATATGTTCATTGTCAGTGTATTTGTTATGGTCAAGCCGGAGCACCTAGAGTCGTTTTTGACTGCGACAAAAGAGAATGCAAAGAAAAGCCTTAAGGAACCGGGAATCGCCAGATTTGATGTGCTTCAGAATACGGATGATCCCTGTCAAATCATGTTAAATGAAGTTTACCGTACCCAGGAAGATACAGCCAAACATAAAGAGACTGCGCATTATCAGGCTTGGAAAGAAACAGTTGCAGATATGATTGCTGTCCCAAGAACAAAGAAAATTTATCATAATATCTTTCCAGAAGAAAGCTGGTGGGACTAAAGATTTAATTTGAATTTTTATCGCCAAGCAGGATCATTTTTGGTACTGGTGCCTTGAGTAAAGTGGCAGGGATTGCCCCTGCCATGGGAAAGCATGCATTGGTCGTTTGTGGTAGTGGGTCTGTTTCAATGGATGTGTTACAGCAATGTCTGGATGAATCTGGCATTGATGTTGAGATATTCCGTGTGAAAAATGAACCAGATATCCCCAAGATACAAGCAGGGATTGCTAAGTCGAGAGGAGCAAATTGTGATTTTGTGATCGGATATGGGGGTGGTTCCGTGTTGGATGCAGCAAAGGCAATCGCTGCACTGATGACGAATTCTGGTGACATCATGGACTACCTAGAGGTCATTGGTGAGGGAAGGAAGATCAGCAACACCGCAGCCCCGATGATAGCCCTTCCGACAACTGCTGGAACTGGGACTGAGGTGACGAAGAATGCTGTCATAACATCACTCCACCACCATGTCAAAGTTAGCATGCGCAGTCCTAAGATGATCCCAATGGTGGCCATAATTGATCCCGAATTGACTTATTCTTTGCCGCCAGCTGTAACTGCGACCACTGGAATGGATGCTTTAACACAGGTGCTGGAAGCTTATGTTTCCAATCGGGCAAACCCATTGACTGATATTATTGCAAAAGAGGGGATCAAGCGGGGAGCACGATCTTTATATCTCGCCTTTAAAGACGGATTGAACAAAGAAGCCAGGGAAGATATGGCTATGACAAGCCTGTTTGGGGGTTTCGCACTCGCCAACTCAGGCTTGGGCGCTGTACATGGATTTGCAGGACCAATCGGTGGTATGTTCAATGCCCCGCATGGTGCGATTTGTGCCAGTTTACTGCCTTATGTGATGAAATACAACGTACGAGTACTGGCACAAATGAAAGATGGCGGAGAAATCAGGAATCGCTATCAGGAAATATCCTCATTGTTGACGGGCAATCCTGATGCGACGATTGAAGAGGGTGTAAGGTGGATAGTTCGATTAGCTGAAGACCTTGGCATTCCAGGATTGCATGCAATTGGTGTTGAAAAATCTGACTTTGATCAAATCATTGCAAAATCGAAAGTCTCTTCGAGCATGCAAAAGAACCCGGTCATTTTAGATGATAGGAACCTTGCAGCAATATTAACAGAAGCTTTCTGAAAACAAATAGACCTGTGAGATACTCAGATGATGGGTTTATCTCTTATTTCTCTTTAAAAAAACTGACAGATATGATCCCGGGCCCACCATGAACAACGATTGCAGGTGGAACTTCATAAACCGGTATGGATTGAATATTCAAAGCCTGTTCAAATTCGCGGGCAAGTAGTTCTGCTCGTTTCTGATCACCACAATGACTGACTGTGATGTGGGAACTCTTGCCTTTTGGACATTGCTCATATACTAATTCTTTCAACCGGTTGAGTGCCTTGCGAGAAGTGTGCTGTTTCTCAATTGCAGTCACTTTACCATTATCTATTCCAAGGATTGGTTTCATTTGAAGTACACTGCCGATAAGATAGGAGGCGTTGCCTATTCTTCCACCTTTATACAGATATTCCAGTGTGTCTACTAAGAAGAAAACAACTTCTCTTTCAGCTAAAACTTTCAAATCATGGATAATCGTTTCTGCAGTTTTGCCTTCATCTACCCAAGCTTTTGCTTGCTTAACAAGTGTACCCAAACCGCCTGCAATCGTGCGAGTATCCAAAATATGAACATCTGCCTCAGGAACCATTTCAGCAGCCACCTCTGCTGACCGAAACGTCCCACTGAGTTCAGCTGATGGTGTTGGGATAACGATGCTATAACCTTCTTTTGCATATGTCTTGTAGAGGGGTTCGTAGAGTGCTGGTGGTGGTGCCGCTGTTTTAGGGAGTATTTTGGATTGTTTCAGATTTTCCAGAAATGTCGGTGTGTCAATCTCATGATCATCTCGATATGATTTTCTATCGAAAATAATAATTTGAGGGATGACATCAACCCCCAATGCTTCAAGTTCTTCCAACGGTAAACCACAAGTTGTGTCCGCAATGATTTTAATCA